>WNGO01000113.1_pt1 | contig 50793 bp, 44 predicted proteins | sample 5400511 | NCBI WGS metagenome assembly WNGO01 (sample SAMN13153380, study PRJNA577476) | soil metagenome | isolation source: 20 cm soil or saprolite under Garry oak tree replicate 2 | place: USA:California | collected 2016-06-15 | reverse complement strand
GCCATTAAATATCTGATTAACACTCAAGATGAGGACGGCTCGTGGTATGGCCGCTGGGGAGTAAATTACATTTACGGCACCTGGCAGGTGCTGCGCGGCTTGCGCGCAATTGGCGAAGATATGACGCAGGACTGGATACTGCGCGGCCGTGCTTGGCTTGAGAGCTGTCAAAACAACGACAGCGGGTGGGGTGAGACCTGCGGGACTTACGAGAATCCATCGACCAAAGGGATAGGCGAAAGCACCGCATCGCAAACCGCATGGGCGATAATGGGGATCTGTGCGTGCCGCGATCTCGATCGGCCGAGTATTCAGCGAGGGTTAGGTTATCTCCTTCGGTCGCAAAAGCCCGACGGCTCATGGGATGAAGAGCAAATCACAGGCACAGGGTTTCCAGGCGTGTTTTATTTGAAGTACGACATGTATCGCCAGAATTTTCCGCTGCTGGCGCTTGCAACGTACGTGAACTACCGCAACGATCTGGGCACGCGCGCAGGCTTTTATCGCTGCGACGGGTAGGCGCGACCGCCGGGCGGGCCGGATAGATTCCGATGCAAAAATAAAACCTGTTGTAGCGCGTAATTCGAACTAACTGTAAAGATTATGGCTTACGAATTACCAAAACTACCTTACGCGTACGATGCTTTGGAACCGCATATCGATGCGCGCACGATGGAAATCCATCATACCAAGCATCATCAGGCTTATATCGACAACGTCAATAAAGCGATCAAAGGCAAGGCCGATCTCGAAAAGAAATCGGTGGAAGATTTGATCAGCGATCTGAAATCGGTGCCGGAAGACATTCGCACAGTTGTGCGCAACAACGGCGGCGGCCATGCGAATCATTCGTTCTTTTGGAAAATGATGGGGCCGAATGCAGGCGGTGAACCGAAGGGCAAGCTCGCCGACGACATCAAATCGACTTTCGGCAGCTTTGATGATTTCAAAGAGAAATTCGCCGACGCGGGCGTAAAGCGCTTCGGCAGCGGCTGGGCGTGGCTGATTAAAAACAAGAGTGGAAAACTCGAAATCATTTCGACGCCAAATCAGGACAGCCCCTTGATGGATGGCAACACGCCGATTCTTGGGGTCGATGTTTGGGAGCACGCGTATTATCTGAAATATCAAAACCGACGACCCGATTACCTTAAGGCGTGGTGGAACGTGGTAAATTGGGACGCGGTCGCGAAGAACTACTGATTAGCGCCTAGCGCGTTCTCCTGTAGCGGCGGTCTGTGACCGCCGCTAAACTTGTACGGATTCGGTGCTGGCGCAGCGCCGCCACAGATATGGCTTACCTAAATGAAAACTACCTCAAGCTTCAGTCCGGATATCTCTTTCCGGAAGTCGGCCGGCGCGTCCGCGAATTTTGCGAAGCGAATCCAAAAGCGGCAAAGCGGCTGATTCGATGCGGGATCGGTGATGTGACCGAGCCGCTCCCGCGCGCGGCAGTGGAAGCGATGAAGGGGGCTGTCGACGAGCTCGGCCATCACGAGACCTTTCACGGCTATGGTCCGGAACACGGGTACGAATTTTTAAGATCGGCAATCGCGCAGAACGATTATCGCGACCGCAACGTTGAAGTTGCCGACGACGAAATTTTTATCTCCGACGGATCAAAATGCGATTGCGGTTACGTTCTCGACATTCTCGGCGACCAAAACAAAGTGGCCCTCCCCGATCCAGTCTATCCGGTCTATGTGGACACGAACGTAATGGCTGGCCACACCGGCCCTAGCAGGAAGGACGGCAGCTACGAAGGTATTCTTTATTTGGCCTGCACCGCGGAAAATAATTTTGTGCCGGACCCGCCACGCGAACACGTGGATCTGGTTTATCTTTGTTTTCCTAACAATCCAACCGGGGCAGTGGCATCGCGCGTGCAGCTGTCGCGTTGGGTCGATTACGTGCGCGAACACGATGCGCTTCTGCTCTTTGATGCTGCTTACGAAGCTTACATTTCTGAGGCGGACATTCCGCACTCGATTTTCGAAGTGCCGGACGCACGCGAATGCGCGATTGAATTGCGCAGTTTTTCCAAGAACGGCGGGTTCACCGGCGTGCGCTGTGGGTTTACCGTGCTGCCGAAATCGGTGCTCGCGCGGACGGAGAACGGTCGCCGGTTACCGCTCCATCTTCTTTGGCAGCGGCGTTGGAGCACCAAATCCAACAGCGTCAGTTACCCTGTGCAACGCGGCGCTGAAGCGTTGTATTCACAAGAAGGTCGCAAGCAAGTGCGCGCTCTCATCGCTCATTACATGGGAAACGCCAAACTCCTTCGCGACGCCGTCGCCGATGCCGGGCTCGAGGCTTTTGGTGGCGTAAATGCGCCATACATCTGGGTGAAAACATCGGAGGGCCTGACGAGCTGGCAGATGTTCGACCGAATGCTGCGTGAACTGAATGTGGTCATCACCCCGGGGGCTGGGTTTGGTGCGCAAGGAGAAGGTTATTTTCGTATTTCGGCGTTCAACAGCCGCGCGAACGCGGAGGAAGTAGCGCGTCGCCTACGCGACTTACAGTGATGTTGCAGGCTCTAGCGCCGCTATCTCAGCTCGCTCGCTCACAAACTCTTGTCGATTCTCAGGACGTGCGTAGAGTGCGCAGAGTTTTTTGGGACATCACGCGTGCCGGAGCGAAAACAAAATCTGCCGCAACTGTATCGTTTTTGTTTCCTGATGCTGGGCGACTCACGCAAAGCGCATGAAGTCTTTCATACCACATTGCGGGAGGCGGCTGTGCGCGCCGCTCAGGGAGAACTGCCAAGGGAACCGCTTTGGCTTTTCCGTGACGCGCGCTGGCGCTCTTTAGAAGCAAGCAAAACGGACCTGCAACCAGAGCCACTCGAACTCGACGAGCACGATGTGACCCCGGAGGCCGCGTTACAGACTGAACAGCTTGAGCCTACGCAATTAGCAATTTGGATTTCTAACGCGCCCGATCCTCAGAGGACCGCGCTCGCGCTCTTCTATCTCGACGAATTCGATTACTGCGAAATTCTCGACATTGCCGAACTCAAACTGAACGTGCTCTCACGGTATCTGTCGCAGGGGCGGCGGCAGTTACAGGCATGGCTAGACGCAAAACATCCTGAACCACGCCAGATATGAAAACCTTCGGGTTATTGCGACGGCAACGCGCTCTTTTGAATTGCGCGCCGATTAGCCAGGACGGTTTGGCCGATCGTTCGATGCGCTCAGCCGTGTATCGTGCAGCCGCCTCGGCTGATTTTGTCAATCAACAGAACTTCGATCGCGCCATTGCAGAGCTGGTTCGTCGCATCCCAATTCCGCCAGAAACCGCCGAATGGTTCTCTGAAAAAGACTTGGCCGTCGGCTCGAAGTGGACGTGGAAGAAAATCGTGCGTAATCCCGCCGTGCTTGCGATCAGCATCGCGGTCTTGGTCATCGCGGGAGTGTCGGTGTTCCAGTTGCTTGGTCGTCTCCATGATTTTCCGGGATCAACGACCGCTCGTAAACTGTTGGGCGTGGCCGCCTCCACGCGACCGGTCATGCTCGATCCGGTAAATACTGAAGCGGGTACCTTGAGCGATTTATTCTTTATGAAACATGGGCTGGAGCACTATGACGTCCCAGTAGAGTTCGCCGATTTTCAGACCATCGGTTGTCGCGTGTTTGAGGACGAAGAATCGCGGCGCATTGCCCAAATCTGGCTCGCCGAAAAACGGATGCAGGTCTTTCTTTTCCCGGCCGAACGAGACACTAAGACCGGCGCGGTACTGCACTTTCCTGGGTGGCGCTACGTTCATCAGGAAGGCTGGGTTGGTGCGGTCAGGGAACACAGCGGAGTGTGCTTTATGGCCGCGCTCCGGGGTCGCGAAAAGGAGTTGGAGCCATACCTTTCCAAACCGAAAGAGTAGGGGAGTGCCAGGGGGGAGATTCGAACTCCCGACCAAGGGCTTATGAGTCCCCTGCTCTACCACTGAGCTACCCTGGCGCGAAGGGGAGAAAATTGAATCTCATCGCATTCAGTGTCAACGCGCCTAGTGATGCGGAATACTGTTCGCACAGTCACCCCGAGCGAAGCGAGGGACCTCCCGCAACTACGATCACGCCAGTTACCTTCTGTGACGGCTTGCTCAGCGCGAGATCCCTCGGCGCCTTCGCGCCTCGGGATGACACGCGCGTTCGATGTTAGAACATTGAACTTTTGTAGGATGCATAGGTAACGTGTCTCGATGAACGACGAAAGCTTTCTGGAGAAGCTTTTCGCGCGCGGGAATTCTTATTGGCTGACGCGATTCGTCATTCTGCGATTGCTGGGTTTTGTGTATGCGGTGGCGTTCCTGGTTGCCGCTCAGCAACTTGTCCCCTTGGTTGGGGAGCATGGCTTAACGCCGGCTAATCATTTTCTTGCGAACATTCAAACGCAACTCGGCTCGCGCACTGCCGGCATTCTGCGAGTGCCGACTCTCTTTTGGCTCGGCATTTCCGATCACGGGGTGTTGATCTTCTCCTGGATTGGGTTCGGTTTATCGCTGGTTATTCTTGGCGGCTACGCCAACGCACTTCTGCTCGCGGTACTTTGGGCGATGTACATGTCGATCGTTCATATCGGGCAGATCTGGTACGGTTACGGCTGGGAGATTCAACTGCTGGAGACGGGCTTCTTGTCCATCTTTCTCTGCCCATTACTCGACGGGCGGCCATTTCCTAAGTGCAGGCCGCCGATCCTGGTTTTCTGGCTGTTTCGCTGGCTTGGATTTCGGATCATGATCGGCGCCGGTCTGATCAAACTGCGTGGCGACCCGTGCTGGCGCGATCTCACTTGCCTTTCCTATCATTACGAAACGCAGCCGATACCCAGCCCGATCAGCCGTTATCTTCACTTTGCGCCGCTGTGGTTCCATAAATTTGAGACGGCATGGAATCATTTCATCGAACTCATCGTGCCGTGGTTTTCCTTCGGGCCACGACGGGTCCGCCACATCGCCGGCGTTGTGCTGGTCACCTTTCAGATTTTTCTCATCATTAGCGGCAATCTTTCGTTTCTCAATTACCTCACGATCATTCCGTTTCTGGCATGCTTTGATGACACGTTCCTGCGGCACTTTCTGCCGCGGACCTTAGTTCAGTGTGCCAAACGAGCGGCTCAAGAATCGGAGCCGTCGCGTATCAACAACAGCATAGCGATCGCTTTATCGATCGTTGTTGTCTATTTGAGCGTCGCGCCGGTGCTGAACCTTGTTTCCGGCCGGCAACTCATGAACTACTCCTACGATCCGCTCGACCTCGTGAATACTTATGGCGCGTTTGGCACGGTCGGGCGCGAACGCGACGAAATTATTTTTGAAGGAACGGACGACACAGTGATTACCGGCGACACGCAGTGGAGGGAATACGAATTCAAAGCCAAGCCCGGCGATCCAAATCGCAGGCCGCCCTTCGTCGCTCCATATCAACCACGGATCGACTGGCAAATCTGGTTTGCTGCGATGGCTTCACCCGCAGACTACCCGTGGACGCTTCATTTTGTCTGGAAACTTCTGCATAACGATCGCGGCACACTTTCGCTCCTCGCGAATAATCCCTTTCCTGACGCACCGCCTCATTATATTCGCGCGCGACTTTATCGGTATCGATTTGCGCCGATTGGCGAAAAAGCATGGTGGAAGCGCGACCGAGTTGGCGAATGGTTGCCAGCCCTCGACGCAGACGATCCAAAGTTCCGGCGTTTGCTCGACGCGATGGATTGGCTCGATTGAAGATCAATCATTGGAAACGAGACCCGGTATGAAGTCCGCCCCAGTGGCCAGCTCAAACTTTTCCGAGCGCATCGCTGATCCCGCATCGCAATTTCACCCGGATTACTTGGCATACCGAAATCGCGAGATCACGAAGCGCGAGTTAATCGCGCGGCTGCCGCACGTAGCCCTACTCGGCGACAGCGTCTGCATGGACATCCATATTTCGTCGCCTTGGAGCACATTCTGGCGCGCACGCACTTGCCGCGGAAGTAACTGGTTTCTTGATACTGGTTCCAGCCCTTCCCGTATTCGGAGTGTTTCCACAAGATTGGAAGAGATCACACCTTTTGTTGCGATGGAATATGCGGGCATCGGTGCGTTGGTGGACCATGAGGGTGTCCGATCAAATTTTTTTCGTCGCATTCTTGGGACGCGCAATTTTTGCGGACAAATCACTCAGTTACTGCGAGCGCCGCGTTTTCCAAATCTGATTTTGATCTCAATCGGGCACAACAATGTCGACTGGGCATGGCGATGTCCGCCCGATGAGTTCAATGAGCCGGAGGTACACCTGAACGAGCAATGCCAACAGTTCCGACAAAATTACGCGCGCGAGCTGCGCCGCTTGCTCGCACGCGCGCGAACTGAAAAACATCGCTTGGCCGTCGTCGTTTTCGGACTGATAAATTTCGAATCCTATTTCAAAGGTCGCGAGGCGGCCGAACGTCGTCGGCAATCGGACAGACGTTTGTATCCGCATCTGGAAACGACTTACAAATACTTCGTCTCTTTTCATCCAGATTACCGGCGCAATTTGATTCGTTTGGCTTCAATGGTGAACGAAGAGCTGCGCCGGATGGTGGCGGATTTGAATCGCGAACTTGAGGAGACGGAAAATATTCAATTGCGATATTCCCACGCACTCGCGACAGGGGATCTCAGCCGCGCGGAATTACTCCATCCCATCGACGGGTGGCATGCATCGGCGGCGGGTCACAATGTGCTGGCAGAGGCGGCATTCAACGAACTTGGACCAAGTTTGAAGTTTCTTGGAATCAAATGAAACAAGGACGGGCGGTTTCCAATCCGCCCCGCTTTAGGACGGCGGACTAGAGACGACCGCTATTGGGGCAAGTCGCCACGCTCCTTCAGCCGCGCGATCGTTTCCCGCATCATGCGATAGCCAAAATGGCCCTGGCGCACGCGCAACAGTTCGGAGCCGCGCCATTTTCGATGGATCGCTTGGATTTGTTCCCCGGGCGCGATCGAATCGAATTCGCCTGTTACGAATAGAACGCGAGCAGCATCACAAAGCGGTTGATTGTGCAATGGTGAGCTCAGATGAAAATGACGAGCGACCAGAGACGGTTCGATGTTCGCGCGAAACAACTCCTGCCGAATGAGTCGCGCCGCAGGGCTCGCCCAGATCGCGTGTTCGATGTCCACGATTGGCGCCATTAAGGCAACGAAACGAAGATCGCGTTCAACCATTGCTAGCAGCGCGCCAATCCATCCCCCGTAACTCGTGGCGAGCACGCTAAAGTCGCGGCAGCCTCGTTGGCGCAGTGCCCTGATTAACTGCCGCAGCTCGATCACGCCCTGACGCAGCCCCTCCGCATTGCGAATAAGGTCGCACGTGATCGCAAGTTCGCCGTTCCAATAACCGCGTGGGACACGCGAAAAATGGTACGGGAGATGAACAAAGCATGCATTCCGGCCAAGCTCATTGAAGTGTATCGCGCACCGGCGATACCCGATGCGGCTGGCGGACATCAACGCGTGCAACATTAGCACGGTCGGCGCTTCCCAGCCGCGCGCGCATAGGAAAAGATCAGCACGGGCCGTATCGTTAGTAGTAAAATTTGTCCTGACCGGGCTGGGCCATGTGATGGAGGTGTATGGCCCGTTGTCGACTCGAGGTGCAATTTCAATGTCCCTGGGGACAGCATAAAAATTCTCGGCGGTCAGTTCCTCGCACGCGGTTACATACCGCTCCATCTCGATACGACTACGTGCGTGCGAGTGATGACGCGACTGAAGAAAATTCATGGATGCGCACATGAGCGAATCGACCGTTGTTGCGGTCGCGCGGCGCACTTTGTCATTCCGAGCGAAGCGAAGCACAGTCGAGGAATCCCGTGATGTTGCCGTTGCATTGTGCAACGGGATCCCTCGACTTCGCTCGGGATGACCAACCACTTTGCCCATCCGCTGTTGTGGCGAATGCGGCAAATCATTCTCGGTGAGCTGAAACTTCGCGCGCAATTCGGCGTATAAATTTCTGAACGCGGCCGCCAGTTCATGCTCAATCCGCTCACGCACCCCAGATTTTTGCAAGTTCGGATAGGCTGAGATCGGATTGCCGAACGCGACCCACATCGGTGTCCGCCGCAGTGGTAGCCAGCATCGCTTTGAATAAAGGCGATCGCTGCCCACGATCACGCACGGCAGAATTGGAACGCCAGCGATGTGAGCAAGCGTCGCTGCGCCGGGCCGAAGCGGCGCGCCTTCCAGCATTGATTTTGCGCCATCGCGAATCCCGCCCTCGGGAAAAAGGCCGATGACGCGCCCGCTTTTCAGTCTCTCGATCGCGGTACGAATCGTTTTGCGATCAGCGCGATCTCGATCTGCCGGGAACGCATCGACTGCACGTAACAGGAACCCCAAGAGTGGGAACCGAAAAAATTCTGCCATCGCCATCCAGTCGATTTTTCTTTCGATGGCTGACGAAATGATGAATGGATCAAAATGGCTGATGTGATTTGCTGCCAGCAAAAATCCGCCATCGTGATTTGCATTTTCACTCCGCACAACGTGGACGCGGGCAACGCACCCAAACAGCGCCTTCATTAACAGCGCAGCAATACGGTTCGCAAACGAGTGAAAATGCGAGGGCATTGAATTGTGATTTGTTATTCAGATCCGGATGCGCCGAAGGATGCGCGCGAGTTTCCTGGTCTTCTTCCTTTTTTCCTTCAGGTACGCTGCTGCCCACTTGTCCGACATTTGGGTAGCTTGTTTTTGAAACGACGGTGCGATTTCAAAAGTTGGCGAAAATGGTAACCCCAGAAATTCGAGGACGCGTTTAGCGGCAGCACGCTTGGACTCAACCACGTCTTCATAAAAGAGCACGAGCGGCTCTATTTGATTCTCACGAAAGTAGTTTTCCCAGCCCGTTTCGTGCTCGGCGACGCGCTTGCACCATTCGTCAATCGCCTTGAAATCGAACCGAGGCATAGCGCGCGGTTTCGGGTTTGCGCCCCTTTTTTTGGCCCATACACCTGTCTGGCATGCCATTGCCCACGATACAGCTTGCTCGACTCGGTTGCGGCGGCGCATCCAGATGTATTTGGGGTCGTGAAAAACAGCGGCCAAAAGTCGCGACCCGGCGAGATTCCTGTATGCGGGAATGTCTTGCAACAGTTGCAGCATCCGGTCGAGATAACTCCACATCACGACAGCGCCGAACGCGCCGCTGGAAGTCGTGTTTTGCTGTAGCACGTGTTCGAGGTATGCGGCGCGCGACGAAGTGCCCGAGCGTTCTTCCCAAGTTTCCCCAGGCCTGCACAAGAAAAACTCACCCGGCGAGCCGGCTACCTCGGTGCTTCGAAGGATGCTGCAAAGCAAATGCGTACCGCTACGCTGAACAGAAGCGATGATGTAAGAAGTGACGGGTTCCATGTCAATGGCTAGTACAGTGGAGCTAGTCGTTCCGAGTTGGCTGCGCTGAGATGTTTTCCCTGCGGGCGGGGATCTGCCAACAATTTTTCAGGCTGATTCCTTTTTGTAACGTGGTATCATAGCTCGCGGTTCCCGACGAGTTGTGGGCCAGAGGCTATGAAACCGAGGAGTCCTTCCATGGGCGGCAAGGGGCGATTCCCGCCGACGGACTACTGTTTCCATTCCGGTTTCGGCCACTGGCACGGTGGGCATTTCTCTCCATATGATGGAGAGGACAGATCGGATTTCAGGAATTTTTACAATTTAGGGCGCGAATACCGGCTCGAAGCCGCGCGAGAACGGGCAAAGGAGATGGCGGTATTTGGGTTGATTGTTCTGACCTCCGCATGGCCAGTGCTGTACATGGTCGTCACGGTGGTGAAGTTGCTTAGCAAGGGGCGGCCGTAACTGTTTGCCTTAAGTCTTAGTTCGGTCTTGGCCAGAGAAATTCATCGCGGTATTCCGGCGTCTGTTCCGGCGCGAAGCCGTGTCGAGTAGTGTTTTCGGTCACCACGCGCGGGACAAGGAAGTTCAGAAGATAATCTTCGCCACCTGCCTTGGTACCGCTGCCGCTCATTTTGAATCCCCCAAAGGGATGACGCCCGACAATCGCGCCGGTGCATGAACGATTGATATAAACATTGCCTGCCTCCAGTTGAGCTTTGACGCGCTCAATGTTGTCCGGGCTGCGCGAGAAAAATCCGCCCGTCAATGCGTAATCGATGCCGTTCGCAACGTCGAGCGCTTCATCGAGATCGCGCACTTTTAACACGCTCAGTACCGGGCCGAAAATTTCTTCTCGGGCGATGCGCATGTTTGGTTTGACGTCCGTAAAAATGCTTGGCGGAATAAAATAACCCTGCGGCGGGAGTTCCTTTGCTTGATAGGCAAGCGTGGCCTCGCTTTTGCCCACCTCGATGTAATCCAGAATGCGCCGGTAAGCGGCTTCATCGATCACCGGCCCGACCATGATCCCCGGTTCTTCAGGGTTACCAATGCGCAGACTCGCTGCGGCTGGAATCAAGCGTTCCATCACGCGATCATAATTTTCCTCAAGAAGAATCAGACGCGATAGCGCAGAGCACTTTTGTCCCTGATAACCAAACGCGGAATAGATCGAATAGCCAACTGCTTCACCAACATCGGCGTCAGAGTCCACGATCATCGCATTTTTGCCACCCATCTCGCAAATGACCCGCTTTAGCTCGCGCTGACCGGGTCGAGTGATCCCAGCCGACTCCCAAATTTTTAGACCGACTTCACGGGATCCGGTGAACGCGATCAAATCAACGTCTTTGTGGTCGACCAAATGGGCTCCGATCACAGATCCGTGCCCGGACAGAAAATTCAAAACGCCTGGTGGAACGCCCGCTTCCTCGAACACTTGCATAAGCATGACGCCGCACACGATCGATTGCTCGGACGGTTTCATGATCACGGTGTTACCCGTTACGACTCCAGCCGACGCCATCCCGCAGAGGATGGCGATCGGAAAATTCCACGGCGCAATCACGAACGCGACACCACGAGGCCAGTAGTGGTGGTAGCTTTCCTCGCCGGGAACCCGCTGTGTAAGCTTCGGGCGCCCGAGACGGCGGATCTGGTCCGCGTAAAAGCGGCAAAAATCAATCGCCTCGCGGATATCGGCATCTGCTTCCTTCCATGGTTTGCCTACTTCGAAGACTTCAACCGCCGACAGTTCGTATCGGCGCCGTTCCATGATATCCGCGGCGCGCTCCAGCAACCGCGCCCGCTCTTCGACCGATGTGCGGCTCCACTTGCCAAATGCCTCGCGAGCAGCTTTGACTGCCCGTTCCGCTTCGGGAATTCCCGCTTCCGATCCATAACCGACAATCTCGTCCGGAGCGCTCGGATTCACTGAAGGTGTGAGCTGATCGGTCCACACCTTTTCGCCGCCGATGACGAGCGGATATTTTTCGCCAAAGCGATTGCGCACTTCCCGCAGTGCGCTGCACATTTTGTCCTGGCTGTCTTTGTAGACGAAATTCACGAGCGGTGAGTTTCGGTAAACATCGTCCGAAGCAGTGTCAACCAAACCGCTATTTTGACGATGCTGATTTTGCGTGGTGATCGTGGTTTGTGATTTCATCGGGTTCTCTCCATTTAATTTTATTAACTCTCTTGGATCGCGCAGCAATTCTTTCGCCGAGACGTTCTCGGCAAACTTCGCGCGCAGAAATCCTTCATTCGACGTGTTCTCGAGCAGTCGTCGAACCAGATATGCCATGCCGGGAAGCAGTTCGCCGACTGGACAATATTCCCGGACACGATAACCCATTTCGACGAGTGCCCGCTTGATTGGACCGGCCATGCCGTAGAGCAGCTGAAATTCGAAGCGGCTGCGGTCGATCCCGAACTCCTCCGCGAGCGCTTGTGCGTGGGCGATGCTGCGAACGTTGTGCGATCCGAAGGCAGCGGTAACTATCGAGTCATTTTCTAAAAGTAATCGCGTGAGAGTCTCGAAATTCGCGTCGCTCTGCGGCTTCTGAAAATAGACCGGACAAGCCCAGCCGTTCTGGAGCGATTTGGTCGTCTCATAATCCCAGTATGCACCCTTCACGAGTCGGACTGCGAAGCGCGTGCCTCGTTTGCGACCCCAGGCGATCAGGTCGCGCAAATCGCCTTCTGAATCGCGCAAATACGCTTGAATGACGATCCCGGCATGCGCCCAATCTCTAAGATCGTCTTCGGTCAAAAGAGTTTTGAATAGTTCAAGAGTCGTATTTTTGTGCGCGTAACTTTCCATGTCGAAGTTGATAAACGCCCCAAATTCTCGCGCGCGACGCAGAAACGGCCTGAGCTTGGGGGCGAGATGCGCAATTGCGTCGGCCGGATCGGCTGGATTCATTTGTGAATACAGCGCAGAAAGCTTGACTGAGAGGTTTACGACTGGAAAAAGCTCCGAATTTTTTCCGAGCGGATCGCTCCAGTTCTTTGTTTCCTGCGCGAGTCTCTCCAGCAAATCCAGGTAACGCGCCGCATATTTATCCGCATCCGCTTCGCTTACGACGGCTTCTCCCAAAAGATCGACCGTAAAGCCAATTTTCTTCGCGCGGCGCTTGCGCAATGTAGCCATTACGTCGTCCGGATTTCTTCCGGCGATAAACTGGCGTGCCATTCCAGAAACGTTCCAGCGCAGGAGTGGCCCGCTCACCCACGGAACAATGCGTGCCAGCCGAACGCCAGCATCAACAAGCGGACCAAAACCGTTATCGGAGAAATATTCATCGAGATGCTCAATAATTTCACTGGAGCCGCGCAGCGAGGGCAAGACATCGACAAACCGAAACAGTTGCACCTTGAACTGCTCGTCGCGCATGGAGAGCGCCATTAATCGCTGATACAATCCCGCCTTGCTGAAAAGCGGCTCTGGATGCTTATCGACCAGCTCGAAGATGCGGCTGCCGCGCCGCTCAATTTCGTTTTGGACGGCCGTCATTTACGAAACTAGTCCGCCGCTGTGCGTTAGGCAAAACGGACCCGGCGGGTTTTCGGCGGGTAAAATATTTTCTTAGGGGACACGCTCACTTGGCCGCCTCTATTCGAAAATAAGAATGAAACTGCTGCACGCGATTTGAAGAGCAAATCGAACGAGATTTGCCTGGCAGAGTTCGGAGGCCCAGGGCTCTGAGCTGTCAGGCAATCTCTTTTGTGTTGATTGATCCGGCGCAAAAACTCGCGTAGCAAACAAGCGAGATGACCGTGGAGCGCCATGAATTTGCGAGCGATAACGTCGCACCGATTTGCCCGGAGGTCTGGGCCGCATTGCAGGAAGCCAATTTGCAGTACGCGCCATCCTATGGCGAGGACCGCTGGACTGCGCGCGTGTGTGATCGAATCCGTGAAATCTTTGAGACCGACTGCGATGTTTATTTTGTTTTCACCGGCACAGCCGCGAACGCGTTGGCGCTCGCGCAGCTGTGCAACCCATTCCACAGCGTGATTTGTCACCAACATTCTCACATTGAGACCGACGAATGCGGCGCGTCTGAATTTTTCACAGGAGGATCAAAACTGCTTTTGGTCGGCGGCGCCGATGGGAAAATCGACGCTGGCCAAGTCGAAGCGCTGCTTACCCGTCCGAACGACTTGCATTCGCACAAACCGGCCGCGATCAGCATTGCACAAGCGACCGAGTTCGGAACAGTGTATAGGCGCGACGAAATTGCGGCCATCGTTGATCTGGCGCGCGCGCACCAGCTGTCCCTCCACATGGACGGCGCCCGTTTCGCCAACGCAATCGCATCGCTTAACTGCGCGCCCAAAGCGATCACGTGGAAGGTTGGAGTTGACGTCCTTTGTTTTGGAGGGACAAAAAATGGAGCGACTGCCGGCGAGTTGGTGATTTTTTTCGATAAGAAGATTTCACGCGAGTTTGACTATCGAGCGAAACAGGCCGGGCACCTCGGATCGAAGATGCGTTTTCTCGCTGCCCAGTGGCTGGGGCTCTTGAACAGAGACGCCTGGCTACGGAACGCGCAGCATGCAAATCGGGCGGCGCGTGGGCTTGCGACTCGTCTCCGAATGGAAGCAGGAATCGAGAGCGTATTTCCAGTCGACGCAAACGCAGTCTTTGTGGTGATGGATGAGCGACTGGCCAGTGCCCTCCACGCTCGCGGTTGGCGTTTTTATAAATTTATTGAGCCCGACGTTTATCGTCTGATGTGTTCGTGGTCGACAACCGGGGAGCAGATCTCAGGTCTGCTTGCTGATATTGTGGCGATTAAATGATTGAACAGATCGCGATGGCAGCGCATCTGTAACAGACGAAATGAACATAATGGAACGAGTTTTGCTGATTGCGGCGGTCTTACTTGCTGGATGTGGAACCACCCGCAACGTCGCAGTGACTTCTTACCATGTAACCCGCGACGTTGCCGTCGGCTCGTATCGGGTCGCTACGGCGCCGGTGCATTACGCCCTAAAGGGACGTGGTGAACCAAAGATGGTTGGAACCACAGAGGCAGCGTCATCGGATGTCACCGAGCCCGGTCAACCCGTTTCAACGTCGGAGGTCGCGTCGGCGCCCCGGCGCCACTCGAAGCACCAGGCGGAAAGCAGTCAAAGCTCGGCAAGAATAACTTCGCAGGCTCGCAGCGAAACAACACAGCCAAATCCAAGACCGTCATCTGCGCAAGCTTCATATCCGCAGACGCAATTGCCGACTGCCAAAGCGGTGCCTGACAAGCCTGGGTATGTGTTCAGCCCCTTTGATTCCAGCGGAAGATACGTCGATGTGAGCGGTTACGCGTCCGGAACCAAAGTGAAAGATCCGTGGACCGATAAGATTTTTATCGTTCCGTAAGTTGTGGAACGCACCAGCGGTGGCCTCCCTACCGTTGCCGTACAGTTTGCGGAATGTTACCTACTAGCATGAGAGTGCCATCGCGATTTGCGGCTTGGTGGCTTTTCTGCTGGTTGATTGTTGTCACCGTGCCGCACGGCCTCGGCCAGACGTATCAAGGAAAACAACTCGTCAAAGCGGAACTCCTGGCCGACACGAGCGCGATTGTGCCCGGAAAGGCGTTTACTGTCGGGTTGCTGTTGCGAATGGCTCCAGGCTGGCACACTTACTGGAAATTTTCTGGTGACGCCGGTCTTCCGACAGAACTGAAATGGAAGCTGCCACAGGGCTGGAAAATCGGTGAGATTCAGTGGTCGATTCCATTAAAAACCATCGATCCGGGCGACATTGAGACTTACGGATATGAAAATGAAGTCCTGCTCATGCAGGAAATCACGCCACCGTCGAAGATTGACGAGTCTTCTGTCAAACTTTCTGCGGAGGCAAACTGGCTTGTGTGCGAGAAAATCTGCATTCCTGGGGGTGAAACGTTACAGTTGGAGTTGCCGATATCGACAACCAGCCAGCCAGCGAACACGGAGCTCTTTGCGCGTTATCGCCGTTTGTTGCCGCAAAACTGGCCGGGAGCAGACGCGGCGACTACCGAATGGAGTCGAGCTGGATCTGATCTTCGGCTAAAAGTCGCAAGCGTCGCGCTCGCAAATTATCCCGCAGTCGACTTTTTTCCCTTACCGGAGCAGGGCACTGTGGTCGGTCATCCAACGGTCGAGTCACGCAACAAAAATCAAATTCTCTTCCGCATTCCGATTGAATCGTCAGGAAAGAGTATGTCGGCCATGGCGGGCCTTGTCGTTTTTTCCCAGCAGCCAAACGGCGATGATCGGGCAGCGTGGCAGATTACACCTCCGTCGATTGTTTCGGCGGCTCATCCTGTGCCTGTGCGAGGCATCTTCACTTTTCTACTTTTCGGTTTTCTCGGCGGCATCATCTTGAACCTGATGCCGTGCGTCTTGCCGGTGATCTCGCTGAAGATTTTCGGATTCATTCAACAAGCGGGCCAGAGTCGGCAGAAAATCTTACGGAGCGGCATCGCTTTTGCGCTGGGCATTTTTGCGTGGTTCATCGCGCTTGCGCTGCTGCTGATCGCACTCAAAGCCGTGGGGCGCGACGTAACCTGGGGCGGATTTCAATTTACCAACGCCTATTTCGTTCTCGCGCTGAGCGTGATTGTCCTCGTATTCGCCCTGAATCTCTTCGGTGTGTTCGAAATTTCTTTGCCGCAAAGCATGACGCGCGGCTTGCTCTCGACAACCGAGCGCAAAGACGATCTCGGCTCATTTTTCCAAGGCGTGTTCGCCACAGTGCTGGCCACCCCTTGCACTGCACCATTTCTCGGTACCGCGCTTGGGTTCGCGTTTTCACAGTCGCCCGCCATCATTTTGGCGATGTTCGTGGCAATCGCCGCCGGTATGAGTGCGCCTTATCTGCTTTTAAGCGCTCAACCCGCCTGGCTGCGGTTTCTGCCAAAGCCCGGCTCCTGGATGATGCATGTCAAACAATTCATGGGTTTTCTGCTGCTGGCGACGCTGCTCTTTCTCCTTTACGTGCTCGGCGCCCAGCGCGGTCTGGAAGGAGCGATTTGGGCCAGCTCTTTCCTGCTGGTAATCAGTGTCGCGTGCTGGATAAAAGGCGCGTTTGTTGTGCCAACAGCATCCGCCGCGAAGCGAAGTGTAGCGGTCGTGTTAATGCTCGTGCTCGTGCTCGCGAGTGGCGTTTATTTCATCGGCGACAAATTTTACTCTGCTAGCGTCGCTGCCACCGATTCAGGACTTCGAGGCGATTGGCAGGCGTTCGCGCCCGATCGGTTGCAAGCAGAATTGGAACAAGGCCATCCCGTGTTTGTCGATTTCACCGCCGCGTGGTGCCTTACCTGCAAGTTCAACGAGGCCAACGTTCTTGAAAGTCAGGAGGTGCGGGAAGCATTTCAACGTCGCGGCGTCGTGAAACTAAGAGCCGACTGGACCAACGGCGATCCGGTCATCACAAAATTGTTGCAACAGTTCGGCCGGCCTGGCGTGCCGCTGTACGTGCTTTATCCCGGGAAAAGCGAAGAGCCAATAGTCTTTCCGGAGTTGTTGACCAAAAGCATGGTCCTGGAGAAACTCGAAATCGTCGCGCGCAGAGTCGCGTCACAATAAAATCGAGAGAAATACCTCGGGGTCTGGTGAGCAGCGTGATTCGATGCGCCGACAGAAAAAATGTGGGGCGACGATTCGGCGCTTCGTGAATAACCGCACTCGCGAAATCTCCCGCAATCCTCGGCGCGCTCGGCCCGCCTCCGCCCTGGACGGGCTCCGTCGTGGCGCGCGGTCGCGCCCTACCAATCCTGCATTTGAATTTTTGCCAGGTTTCTTAGAAATGTGTTACTTGCGAGAAATTGAACCATCTCAGAAAGTATGTTTCTAACCAATCTATGAACACGAAAATATTGTTATCCGTTGTCACGTCATTGATTGCCACTGCAGTCTACGCTCTCGATCCGCCTCCGGTGGGCAGTGCTGCGCCGGATTTTTCGCTCCAGGACGCGAAGGGCAGCACGCACTCGCTTTCGCAATACAAAGGCAAATACGTCGTGCTAGAATGGTTTAATCCGGAATGCCCATTCGTGAAGAAGCATTACGGCAGCGGCAACATGCAAAAGTTACAGGATCAATATACGGGCAAGGGAGTGGTCTGGCTGACCATCGATTCCAATGCTCCGGGCACCGAGGGAAGCATAACGCCGGAGCAGGCGCAGAAGATCGCCGATTCGTGGAAAACGCACCAGACAGCATTACTTCTCGACCCAGAAGGCAAAGCGGGCCGCGCGTTCGGCGCCAAAAACACGCCCCACATGGTCGTGATTAATCCGGAAGGAAAAATTGCCTATGAAGGTGCGATTGACAGCAAAGCCTCACCGAACCCGGCTGATATTCCCAGTTCTACCAACTACGTAAAGGCGGCGCTGGACGAATCGTTGGCAGGCAAATCGGTCTCCACGCCACAAACCAAACCGTACGGTTGCTCGGTCAAATACAAATCTTCGTAGACCTGTAGCGGGTGTATAGCCTGCAAAAAGCGTTGTGAGCGGCGGTCGAGCACGACCGCCGCTTTTGTTTACATTTGGCGATCGTGAATATTTCCGGCGAATTCAAAGCATTCGCGACTAGGAAGGAAAACCTCCTGGTTCTGCTACTCTGTTTCCTTGCGGCTCTTCGCGTATTAATTTTCTCAGCCGCCTTTCCGTTTTTTAGCAACATTGATGAAGACCTGCATTTCGACCTAATCACGCAGTATTCGGGGGGACGTTTGCCGCGCGCTTTCGAGCCGCTCAAGGAAAAGAGTCTCAGCTGGATTGTTCCGTACGCCTCACCGGAGTTCCTGTTCACTTCAGATCAGTTTCCGGGCGCAAAATTCCCGCCGCCTTTATGGAAGATGTCTGGCCCCGGAGTTGAGCCGGAGATTGCGGCGACAAGAGCTGCGTGGAGCAGCGAAATCAATTTCGAATCCTCTCAGCCGCCACTTTATTACATAATTGCGAGTCTTTGGTGGTGGATTGGAAAGCACATCGGACTCGCTGGAATCCAATCCTTGTACTGGATTCGCTTCCTGAATGTTCCGCTAATCGCGATCGTGGTTTGGTTGGGCTACATGGCTGCGCGCATAATCGCACCCGAACGCTTGGATTTACATATCGGCGTGCCGCTTCTGCTGGCTTTCATTCCTCAAAATGTGTTTTATGCGATCAACAATGATGTTCTGTCGCCCGTCTGCTTTGGTGCGTTGTTTGTGTGCGTGCTGCAATGGTTGCGAACGAACGCGCCAAGTTTCTTACTGGGAGCATCCACGGGTTTGACGATCGCAGCCACGTACCTGACAAAGCTCTCGAATTTGCCGCTTATTGCAGTCACGCTGGTCGTGATCTTTGCAAGATTGTTACCGGTGATCCGGCGGACGCCACGCAGTGGCATAATAACGCTTGGAGCAGTTGTGATCTGTGCTGCAATCCCGGTTTGCAGTTGGATGCTATGGACGAAGCATCAGTTTGGTGACGTGACCGGATCAACGGCGAAAATTACTTTACTCGGCTGGACACGAAAACCGTTTACGGATTGGTGGCACCATCCGATTTTTACAGTCCAAGGGTTTTGGATGTTCTGGAGAGACCTCGTTACGAGTTTCTGGCGGGGAGAGGTTAAATGGCACGGACAAATGTTACGTTGGCCGATGGCCGACAGATTCTATGCAATTTCCTCCGTGGCACTGCTTTTCGCGGCAGTGATTGGATTGCGAAAGAAAAGCGGCTTTTCCACGTTTCAACGGCAGGCAATTGGAATTGCCGTGTTAAGCTTCATCGTATCTGTTGGATTCATGGCGTTGCTTTCAATCCAGTTCGATTTTGGCAACTGCATTAATCCCTCACGGGCGCATCCCTACTTCACGTCAGGTCGATTGCTGAGTGGCGCGCTCATTCCGTTCGCTTTGTTTTATGTGTATGGGATCGCTTATCTCTTCCGACGGACAAATCCTGCCGTCGCGCTGACCGTACTCGGCGGAATCGTGGTGTTTGTCACGACCTCAGAGATTATTACCAGTTCGGCGGTGTTCGCGAGCGCGCACAACTGGTTTCATCGGTAGGCTTGGATTTCAACTCATGCGCTGCCAGCTCGGCTTCGCCTCAGTGAAAGGCGGAACAGGAAGCGCAAGACGGGCATCGGGATCACTCGACTAACAAGCATCGTAACCTTCACAGCGAACCCGGGAATCACAAGCGGACGGTCTGTTTCCAGCGCGGCGAGCGCCTCGCGCACGACTTGTTCGGCCGGAACAAGAAAGAATTTCGGGCCGAGCTTGGGCTGAACGCCCTGGCGCTTGGCGACTTCTTGAAATTCCGTTTGCACAGGACCGGGGCACACAGCGCATATACTCACGCCTGTTCCTTGAAGTTCGGCTCGAAGCGCTTCAGAGAAGCTTGTCACATAAGCTTTGGTGGCCGCGTAAACGGCGTCGCCAGGAATCGGGAGAAAGCCAGCCACCGAACTGACGTTTAGAATGGCGCCGCGCCGTTTCGCGATCATCTGCGGAAGCAAATGGCGAGTGAGTAAAGTAAGCGCCACCACGTTGACCAACAGCATTTGCTCGTCGCGAGTCGGGTCACTTGTTGCGAAGGGCCCGGCGTCGCCGAGTCCGGCATTATTAATCAGAAGATCGATAACTACCTGGTCGTGATTGAGAGACTCCATCAACTCCTTCAATTGGGCAAGATTAGCGAGATCGACGGTTCGAATCTGAACATCAAGCTTTGGATGCTGCTGTTGCAGTTCATCACGCAGCTCGGCCAATCTTTCCTCACGTCGCGCGATCAAAATCATAGAGCGCACATGTCCGGCGAGTTGCCGCGCAAATTCGCGGCCGATCCCGGCGGAAGATCCAGTGATGAGAGCGTTACAATCGTCGAGTTTCATGTCAGCTGTAGCCGAGGACGTTGACCTTGGCCTTTGGTGAGCTGCCCTGCTTTTGATTACCGCCGTCAGCCCCTGCGGCTACAACGGCGCTGCGACGTGGCAAATGCAAGCCTTCTAGTTCCCGTTTCGTGAGTACACGCCAATGCCCTCGCGGCAGATCGGCAAGCCGGAGATTTCCGACTCGGACACGGCTAAGATGTTTGACGCGGTACCCAAGAGCTTCAAACATGCGGCGAATCTGCCGATTGATTCCCTGACGCAACACAACGCGCAAGTGCGTGGGCGAGACTGAATGAAGTCTCACGATTGTGGCTCGCTCACCGTCTAGAAAGATTCCGCGGAGCAATTTCTGCGCGAGTGCCGAGTCCCATGGCCCATCCAGTGTCACCTCATATTCCTTGTCGATTTTGTAACGCGGGTGGGTGAGCCGCTGTGCCAGTTCGCCATCGTTTGTGAGAAGAAGCAGACCTTCAGTTTGCGCGTCCAGACGCCCGATGTTGAAGAGCTTGGAAAATTTTTTCGGAAGCAGATCAAACACCGTGTCGCGCGCGTGCCGATCTTTTCGGGTGGACACAAAGCCGGCAGGCTTGTGCAACATGATCGTTAACGGTGGAGCAACGCGAAGAAGTTTACCGTCGACTTTGACGTAATCCCGCCGGCCGGGTTGCGCGCTGAAGTCTGTGCAGATTTTACCGTTGATGGTGACACGACCCGCCGCTACCAACTTGTCACAATATCGCCGCGACCCAACGCCGGCAGCGGCGAGGAAACGGTTCAAGCGCACAATGTGATTCGTAATTCGTTAAATCGTGAATCGTCGCGCCGATTTAACGATGTATCGATTCAACGATTGCGACTTACACGTCGGGCTTCGTTTTTGGCAGGCCAATGACTTTGCTGTCTTTTTTCCACTGGCCGCGCTTCTTCAGAAGCTCGACACGTTCGAAGCGTTTCAACACATTTCGCCTCGCGGCAATGGTGCTCGCCCCTTTTAAACTGCGGTGTTGTGACATGGGTGCGCGTAAAACGTTAAATTCTTTACAAGAGTTAGAACGCAAATGAGGCGCCACATTAAGCCAGCCGAAGAGTATTTCAAGGAACGGCCGCCTTCCTTTGGAACCTTTCAGTCAACCAATCCCGAATGACCCGATGCACTTCTAGAGTTGATTACTAAGCACGACGTGCGTCCCCGACATGCTAACCTGGTGATAAACGTGAAACCGGCTGGTCAATAGCTGTTTCCAGTAATCCGCCCGGCTTAGCTCCACAATGAGATAAACCGCATCGGGTTGAGCCCACTTCTCCAACACCATCTCTTCATCTACGAAAATATCGATCGAGGGTCTCCCGATCGGCGCGGTTCTCTGGCGGTTTTGATTAACAAGAAGAAACTTCCGGTTCAGATAAAAAACAAGGCTACTACTGTCGTCGAACGGTCCTTCAAAAATTGCATCGCCTCCTGCATCGAGGCGTGGATTTAGATATCGCGCTACATCGGCGAGTGAGAAATAAGGCGCCGTTCGCGCGACCCCTTCGATCATGCTAAGTCCGCCGGGGATCATCGCTGCAGCCAACGTAACGGCAGCGAGTCTCTCACGGCCTTTGAAAACAAAATAGAGCGCCACGAGTGAGAAGAGCAGAAGCGACACCCCCGTGGTCACGAACACCGGTCGAATTACAAGCCACGTTGACATGGGCATCTCATGTAATGCCCTCCATGCCGTCCATCGTTCGTCCATCGTCCCCCAGTTTCCGTTTAGGGGGTGCGCGGCGCCGTTAAGGAAGAATACCGCCATCACACTCATCAGTCCGATGAGACCCACGACGATTACGCCCGCGGCGCGTAGCTTCTGAGGCATCCGGTCCCATGCAACGGCCGCCCACAGCGCAAGGGCGCTCCACATACTCATCGAATAATAATCCTGTCGTTGCCCCAAAAAGAGCAGCGGCACAAAAATAACGGCCATCCACCAGAGCGGCAACGCATCAGCGAAATTGATCTCATGCGGCCGCATCACGCGGCGCCAGCCGAAAATTGTGCCGGGGAGCAGTGCGATGGACCACGGAAACCACCAGGCCAAATGCAGGACGAGAAATTGGTACGCAGGCATTCCCTTATAATCATGTGTCTCGTCGGACAGCCCGCGCAGATGACCCCACCATTCAGAGCTGATCAGATACCGAAAATAACCGGGAAAATGGCGTTCCGCCCAAATATGCCAGGGAGCGACAATCAATAGAAAGATCACCAGATATTCCCATCGCAAAAGCGCGCGAAATCGCACCCGCGCTTCGCGATAGAACATTGAAAGCAAAACAAGAATCGCCGCCGGATAAACGACACCGAGTAAACCCTTGGTCAAACAAGCAAAGGCCGAGCAAATCCAAAAGCCAGCGAACCACACTCGCCGGTGACGCCGACGCTGATAACCGCAAACCGCGCAGAAAATCGCGCCCGCGATGAATGCGCTGACGAGCGGTTCGGGCATTACAATGCGCGCGAGCAGAAATGTGCCGCAGAAGCTGAGATAAATCAGACCGGCAATGAAGCCGCGCCAGTAATCAGTGAGCTTTTCCCCAATGAGAAAAATCAAGGCAACCAAGGCGACGACCGCGAGCGCGACCGGGAGCCGGGCGGCTGCGGCCTTTATGCCGAAAAGCTTTAAGGAGATAATAATGAGCCAGTAGAGCAACGGCGGTTTTTGCAAGCGCGGGACGCCGTCGTTTGTGGGCAGAAGCCATTGATGGCTTTCGACCATTTCGCGGGCCGCCCCCGCATATTGCCCTTCCGTCTCGCTGTACAAATCGCCACTGCCAATCGTCCCCACTTGCAACAGCGCCGCTAAAGCAACTAGAATCGCCAACAATGCATGACGCGTCGGCGGCGGAGGCAGCACCGGCGGCTCGAGCAGAGTTTCTTCGACCGTTAAAGTTCGTGCGCCTGCGGTCATTCGATGCGTTCTTCGCCGGAAACAATTCCGATTTGACATTCGCCTTTGGCATACTGCGCGGAGTCGGTTTTCCGATATTCCTGCCAATGATTGGGCAAACGCAGCAATTTCGCCGATGGCATCTCGACCAGTGCGAGCATCTGTCGGCACGTCGCGATCAACATGTTGTCCTGCGGTCGTGTAATTCGAAACCCGCACCAGAACCGCACGTGTTCGACCTGATCGAGCCAGCCTTCAATTACCAGTCGATCTCCGAGTTTGGCTGCGCGGCGATAATCAATCTCGGTGCGTACCACGACGGGGTACGTTTGCTTTTCGGCCATTTCCGCGAGCCCGAGGCCTAGTTCCTCGGCCAGATGTGTGCGCGCGATCTCAACGAAGCGCAGATAAGCGATATTAGAGACCACGCCTCCGCAATCGGTATCGAAAAACATCACGTGCACATCTGTCCGGATTCGCGGGGCAGCCATAGTATGTGTTCAAGTGTCACATTGAAGTTTTTCGCCCAGAATCGAAAGCACTGCGTCAGCCGCTTCCTGGGTGCTGACCGCCTTCATGCAGCGGAAATCAATTGGGCATTCACGGAGAAAACAGGGGCTGCATTCGACATGATGCCTAAGGACTATGTGGCCGTTTCCGAGCGGCCCAGTCAGACGCGGCTCAGTGGAACCAAAAATGGCGACCACGGGAACGCCGAGTAAAGAGGCAAGGTGCATCGTGCCGGTATCGTTTGTTAGCACTAGACGGCATTCCCGCAGTTCGTCGATAAGTTGATCGAGCGTGGTACGGCCGATCCGATTGACACAATGGTCGCCGATCGCTGCCACGATCTGATCGCCTATTTCCGCCTCCTTCTTCGTTCCGAACAAGATCCATTGCGCCGATGATCGCGCGCTAATCTTCGCGGCGGCCTCGGCGAATCGCTCTGGTAACCACCGTTTCGCAGGGCCGTATTCTGCTCCCGGGCAAAGGCCAATTTTGAGCGCCTGATGCGCAATGGCAGGTGCGGCATTGGCGGTTGGAGCTTGAATGCTTGATGTTTCTGCTCCGCATTCGCGCGCGATCCGAAGAAATCGAAGCGAATGGTGTTCCGGTGGAGCAGGTTTTCGCGGCTGGGCCACGGTTTGATTCACTAGCCATCTCCTCCAGTGCCCGCGATAGCCGACCCTACGCGAAATTCCGCTCAGCCACGATTCAAGCGCAACGCGCAGCGAATTTGGAAAGAGAATCGCAACCTCGAAAGCCGGCTGTCGCTTGAGCAACGAAACAACCGGGAAAAGCGAATCATTCAGCAATGGAATGATCGCATCCACTTCAGGAATGAGCTTCCACATCGGCGCAATCTTCTCCGGCGTGGCGATTGTGACGTGAGCGTCGGGACGGCCGTGCTTGATCGCGCGGACTGCCGGCACACTCATCACAGCGTCGCCCAGCCAGTTGCTTGAACGGATGAGAATTCGAAATGGCTTGAGGTCGCTACGTGAAACTCCCGCCGGCAGGTGGATGCCGCGTTTGTATTGGGCGAGAAGAAAATTCGGCTGGGGCGTTTTCCAGCGATTATGCACCCAAAACCAATCTTCTGGTGCGACGCGAATTTGGTGCTCGATAATCTCGTTAATTTTCGACGTGAGGTCTGCAACAGAAGCACCAGGCCGGTCGAAGCGCCCGCTGAATACCATACGCCAGCGCGCTGGACCGGTTGTGTAGACCGCAGCTGCGATCACCGCCGCTCGCGTGCGCTTCGCAAGAAAAGCAGGTAGAGGCGAAGTGGAAGCTAATCGTCGAAAAAACGGCGTCCAAAGTCCATGGTCGCCAGCATGTTGATCCGACAAAACGCCGACGCCGCCGCCGGAGCGGAGCAAATCGACGACTGGCTGGAATCCGGCCTGGCGATCGAACAATTCCAAGCCCGTTTGGCTGCGCGTCCGCCGAACATGTTCGTCAATGTAAGGATTGCCAAGTTTCTGATAAACGCTCGCGTTTCGTACAAATCCGACAAAGTTCGGCATCAATTGCGCAAACAATTCCCATGTTCCCAGATGGCTCAACACGAGCACCACGGGAACACCCACGCGAAATTCGCGGGCCATCGCCTCAATATTTTCAACCGTAACGCGTTCGAGGATCTTCTCAGGCGGCATTGCCGTGAGTTTTACGCTGCAGAGCAGGTTAGCCCCAAGGAGCTGAAAGTGCCTGCGTACGAGACGACGCAATTCGCGCGTAGGCTTTTCGTTGCCAAAGGCAATCGCGACATTGCGTTGTGCCAGCCGCCGATATTTCCCCGAAGCGAGCCACGCGCACAAGCCGAGAAATTGCCCAACACCAAACAGAAACCGCAACGGCAGCGCGGCGGCAATGGCCGAGCCCGCGCGATAAAGAAGGTAAACGACAAAGTCGAGCATTACGGAGCCGGCAGTATCGCAGTGTGGCGGCGGCAGGGTAAATTTGCCTGTGGCGTGCTTCAACCAATATAATGTGGACGGTGCCGCCAGCAGTTCACTCTTCTTTCAATTCCGATTTCGCGCGCGAGATCACGCGGAGGTTCGAGCATGGCCGATTCCTCATCATCGGAGGGAATGCTGACAAACTGAAGTCCCAATTTACCGCAGCGGAAAGAGAAGCCGAGGCATGGACGTATGACGATCTGGCTTCAAAGGTCAGTCGAGGCGGAGATAAAGCCGCCTTTGAAACCGCGATTTGGCTTTATCCATCGGCACAACATGACGACGGCACGGTGGCGGACGCGCTCTCGCGCTGCGCAAATGCCATTATTTTAGTGCCTCGCCCCGGCGCCGACCCTGCAACGCGCCGTCCGCAACTTGTTGAGTGTTTTGGCCGTTTTGGATTTGTGCCCGATTACGAATGCGACCTGATCGACCTTGATCCGGGCGCGGTTTGTCTTCGGCGTCAACCGAGCAAAGAACCTGACGAGCTGGTAGCCCCTGTGGAGAGGACACTTGCCAGGCTCAACAGCCAACTGGGCTCTTTGCGGCGAACGCTTGAAATCCGCGGCTCCGAGTTGGAAGGAGCACAGCGCCATATCGCAGCACTCGAGGAAAAGCTGCTGAAACTAAAAGAATACCGGCGAGAGCTAAGAACACTAAAAGAGCAGAGGCAAACGCTACGCAAATCCGCCGAACGCAGGATCGGTCAAGTTTTACTCGCGCCGTATCGCCTTCCAGAAAAACTGGCAAAAGCAGCTTGGAAAAAGCTTTATCGGGACAGGCGAAGGTCCAGGGAATCTACTGCACGAAGCGACTACCAGAAATGGCTCGAGCAACACAGGGCGAGTGCACAGGATGTGAAGCGGATGCGGGAGGAGGCGCGCACGTTCACCTCACGGCCGGTGATCAGTGTTATTATCCCAGTTTTTAATACACCTGTACAGCGACTTGAGGAAGCCGTTGAATCAGTGCTCGCACAAGCATATGAACACTGGGAGCTCGTGCTCGTCGACGACGGATCGACCGACGCCGACTTGTTGCGTACGCTGCCTCGCCTTGCTGCGCGTGACCGGCGCATCGTCCTGGCAAAACTGGAAGGACACGAGGGTATCTCGGGAGCGTCAAATCGTGGACTCGCGCTTGCCCGCGGAGAGTGGGTCACTTTTCTCGATCACGACGATGTTCTCGAGCCGGATTCACTTTTCCAGGTCGTGAAGCTTTTGCAGCAGCATCCCGATGCCGATCTGATTTATTCCGACGAAGACAAGCTCGGCGATGACGGTTTTGAGGCGCCTCTATTCAAACCAGACTGGTCCCCAGATTTCTTTCTCTCCTGTAATTATCTCGGTCACCTAACCGCAGTGCGGCGCGATATTGTGCAGAAAGCCGGCGGGTTCCGTTCACAATTCGACAGCGCACAGGACTACGATCTGTTCTTTCGCGTCGTCGAGCAGACCAACCGAATCCACCATATTCCGCGTGTGCTATATCACTGGCGACGAAGTGAGAGTTCCAGCGCGATAAGCGTCCGGCAAAAACCGGGACAGCTGGAAGCCACACGACTTGCAATTCAAGATCACCTGAAGCGTCGCGGTGAGCGGGCCCATGTTGCTGTAGACTGGCGCACTCACGCATTCTGTGTCAGACGCGAGCTGTCGGAGACAAGGAAAATTTCTGTGATCGTCAGCAGTTGCCACGGCCCAGAGTCGCTCGAGCGATGCATCGGAAGTCTAACGAGCAAGACGAGCTATCCCAACTACGAGATTGTCTTCGTTCACGGCGACGAATTCCCGCAGGCGGCCAAACCTTTACATCGTTTGCTTTATTTCTCCGGGGCGGACAACGTCTCGGCAGCCAAAAATTTCGCGGTAAATCACACCGACAGTTCGTGGGTCATGTTCCTTGATGACACCATCGAAGTCGTCGACCCGGACTGGCTCACGATCATGGCTGAGCATGTCCAGCGTCCTGAAGTTGGCGCGGTAGGAGTGCAGCTGCTAAACTCGACCGGCGCAGTTGAGGAGGCCGGAATCGTTATTGGCGTTAATAAGATTGCGCAGCCGGCTTTTCACGGTTTCCCGGCGGAACGACCCGGTGTTAATCGCCAGTTGCAGGTGACCCGCAACTGTAGCGCGGTTTCGAGCGCATGTATGCTCACGCGGCGCGAGGTTTTTCGGGCGGTGGGAGGATTCGACGAAAACCTGTCAGGCTCGCTGGCCGACGTCGATCTTTGTCTGAAAATGAGGCGTGCAAGTTATCTGATTGTTTACACTCCTTTTGTAAAACTTTATTGGCATGACACGCGGCCTGGCAGAAGCGACATGGCTGGGGAGGCGATTATGGAGCAGCGTTGGGCCGGCGTTTTGCAGCGCGATCCTTATTACAATCCAAATCTTTCTCGCGAACGCGCCGATTTCTCGCTAGGCAAATAGAGCCGCCGAACTGAAAAAGATGACCAAGCCCGAAGAAAACCTCTGGCAGGGTATCGACGCCAGTGCTCGAGACGATCTCAACACCCGTGACTATCGCACCGCGTCATTCGCTGAAGGGCTTTCGCAACGAGACCTGGAGGCGAGCGAATTTGTCGGCGCGGACCGAAACAAGCGCGACGTTAAGGAAGCCTGGATCCCAGGTGTGGAGATTTTTGCTCGAAAAATTCATGCGCAGCGTCACCGCGGATTGTTTGCCGAATTTGTGCGACGCGACGAAGGGATTCTCGCGCGGATTTGCCTGTGGCCGAAGCAATGGTCGGCAGCGCGGATGTTCGCAAATACGGCAAAAGGTTTCCATGTGCATCCACCGAGCATTCCAAAGGGCGGCGTTGCGGCGGATTGGTTGCGCCGCGTGTTTATCGATGAGCGGGAGAATTACTCGCTACGCCGTTATGACGATGAGCAATGGGACGTGATGTTTTTTTTGCAGGGGCGCGTTGAGATAATTTTGTGCGATATCCGCGCAGGGTTTCCACGGCGAGTAATGCGATTCTTTGTCGATGGCGATAATCATCGCAGCAACAACAACGTCGGGATCGTAATTCCACCGGGCGTAGCGCACGCGATTCGTGCTGAAGGCACAGAAGACGTGGTCATGGTTTACGGAACAAGCACCGTTTTTCATCCCGAGTTCGAGGGACGCATCGCAAGCGAAGTCGAAACCGCCGCGCTTCCGCAATCGTGGCAAAAATTTCTTTCCCCTAGCGGCGGTGTATGACCGCTGCATTTAATTCTTTCAGCATTCATCGGCGCTGCGTCCAACACCGCAGCTCCCACAGTCCATGGCGTTCTCAATAATCATCGTGCTCTACGTTTGTATTGGGTTTTTATCAGCGGCCGGATCGGTATTCATTTCGAGGAAATTATTCTCGGCAAAAGTAGAGCAAACCTTCTTTGCCCTGTTCCTCATTGCAATCGCGGGGTTCTATCTGGCGTTTACCGCTTACTTCGGGCATGAAGGAGCGTGGCAACTCGAAACCGGCGCTGTAATTGTGTTCGCAGTTTTCGGCCTCTTTGCTATTCGACTGCCAGTCGTGCTCATAATCGGATACGTTTTGCATGGTGTTTGGGACGTGCTTCACGAGATTCATGTTCATTGCGGAGCCCACCTTTTCGACAGTCAGCGGGCAACTGATCTGCCGCTGGCGTACGGCGCCTTTTGTGCGACTTACGACTGGTGCATGGCGGCGTATTTTTACACGCGACGCGCTCAATGGCGTGCTGCCTGGGCCAGGCATTAGCCCCATTTCCCGCGCTTTTGCGCTGAGAGAGCATTGGCTATTGCAAATGAAGCGATGCTTCGACCCGGCGGTCCTGGAAATGATGGATCGGCCTCAGCCGGTTTCGCCCGAGTTAGAGAGGGACTTGGAACGCCTCCGGCAACTTAATCGATGGTTCGGCAGCCATCGGCTTGTTTTGAGTTTTATGCGCCGCTGGATCAAGCCGGGTGCTCGCACCCGTGTTGTCGATCTTGCCACGGGATCGGGCGATATTCCTCGACTCATCGTTGATTACGCTCGCGAAATTGGCGCGCGGCTCGAGATCGATGCCTTAGATCGACAGCCCGCGACGTTCGAAGTCGCCAGAAGATTGAGCACCGGTTACCCGGAAATTTCCTACCACGAAGCCAACATTCTCGAATGGAGCTCTGCCGAAATCTACGACATCGCGCTGTGCTCGCTCACGCTGCATCATTTCGGCGATGAAGACGCTGTAAGGGTCTTAAGGCGGTGCCGCGAATTATCCCGGAGATTTGTGCTGGTGTCGGATCTGCGGCGCGGACCGCTGCTCAAGGGCGGCGTTTATCTTTTGACTGCGCTGATTTTTCGCGAACCAATGACGCGCTTCGACGCGCGGCTGTCTGCTGCGCGCGCATTCACATTTTCTGAAATGCGCGATCTCGCGGTACATGCCGACTGGCAAAATTTCGGACACAAAAAATTTCGCTTCGCGCGGCAGGCAATTTGGCTGGAATGAATTTCTGTTAAGCGAACTGCGGGTTGGGATTCGTGCGCCGATAATGATTCTTGAAAACCTGCTCTGCAAGAGTAATGGAGTGAGTCACATAAAACGAAGGGCAATTTATGCCGCTGCTGAAACCTGATCCCACGTTTTACCCTTCGCCAAGGCTGGCGATGCAGGCCCCGCCGGAAAAGTACGCCTTCGTCGCCGCGCTCAATCCTCCCGGCAGCAAACTCAACGACGCGCTGTTGGTCATCGATGTTGATCCCGGCTCGCGGACGTACGGCCAGCGTGTCGGTGAGGTCAAGATGCCGGAGTTTGGCGATGAGCTACATCATTTTGGTTGGAACGCGTGCAGCTCGGCGCTCTGCCCGTATGCGCCGCATCCGCACGTTGAACGCCGTTACCTTGTCGTGCCGGGACTGCGCTCGTCGCGCATTCACATTATCGACACGAAGCCCAATCAGCGAAAACCGAAGATCGTCAAAGTAATCGAACCGGAAGAAGTTTTTGCACGTGCTAATTATTCGCGTCCGCACACGATTCACTGTGGACCGGAAGGCATTTACGTCAGCGCACTTGGAGCACCCAATGGCGACGGCCCAGGGGGTATTTTCATGCTCGATTGCGAGACGTTCGAGATCCTGGGGCAGTGGGAGATGAACCGCGGCCCGCAATTTTTGCACTACGATTTTTGGTGGCATCTGGGGTTCGATACCCTGTTGAGTAGCGAATGGGGCACACCGAACATGATCGAAAATGGGGTGCAGACGGACTTGCTCCTCGGTAGCAAGTATGGACATCAAATCCATGTTTGGGACCTCCGTCGCCGCCGCCATTTGCAGGCGCTCGACTTGGGCAACGAGCAGCAAATGGTCCTGGAGATGCGTCCCGCACATGACCCGACCAAAGCATACGGCTTCGTTGGCGTTGTTGTTTCGCTCAAGGATTTGTCGGCCTCGGTCTGGCTATGGCATCGGAATAACGGCGCTTGGGACTTGAAAAAAGTAATCGAGATCCCGGCTGAACCGGCCGACCCCGAGAAGTTGCCGCCATTGCTCAAAGATTTTAAGGCCGTACCGCCGCTTGTGACGGACATCGATTTATCGCTCGACGACAAATTCCTATACGTCTCTTGCTGGGGAACCGGGGAGATGTTGCAGTACGACGTGTCCGATCCGTTCAATCCAAAGAAGTCTGGATCGGTGCGCATTGGCGGCATTATCAATCGCACGCCGCATCCGAAGAAGCCAAACCAGCCGCTCGCTGGCGGCCCCCAAATGGTGGAAGTGAGCCGCGACGGCAAACGAGTCTATTTCACGAACTCGCTTTATGCCGCGTGGGACGAGCAATTCTATCCCGATGGCGTAGACAGTTGGATGGTGAAACTGGACGCCGGTCGCGACGGCGGCGTCACGTTTGACGAAAATTTCTTCCTGGAAAGCAGCGACTATCGCGTTCATCAAGTTCGCCTCGAAGGAGGCGATTCCTCGAGCGATTCGTTTTGTTTTCCGTGAGCGGGCTCTGGCCCTGGCTGGTCATCTTTGGGCTCGGTCTTTTCCACGGGATCAATCCCGCCATGGGATGGTTATTTGCTGTGGCGCTCGGCTTGCAGGAGCAGAAGCGCGCAGCGGTGCTTCGTGCGCTGGCGCCGATCGCGCTGGGGCACGCGCTATCGATTGGAGTTATTATTGCCGCGGTCCTCGCGGCCCGAGTTAGTCTTCCACATCACGCTCTGAGGATCGGCGCCGCAGCGATCCTGTTTGCTTTTGGTTTCTATCGCCTTTTCCGATCCCGTCATCCGAATTGGGTCGGGATGCGAGTCGGTTTTGGCGATTTGACTCTCTGGTCTTTCATCATGGCATCAGCGCACGGCGCAGGATTGATGCTCGTTCCCTTATTTCTTGCATCACCGACTGTGGGAGATGCGCATCACATTGGTTCGCACGTCACCATGGAACAGACTTGCGCGTTGGGATTCGCGAATTTCAACGCCCCTTCTTTGCTCACAGCTTCGGTCGCAGTTCACACGTTGGGATATCTTCTCACGACGGCGGGGATCGCGATTTTGGTTTACGAAAAACTTGGGGTCGGCATGTTGCGCCGGGCGTGGTTCAACATTGATTTGGTCTGGATGCTGGCGCTTATGATCACGGGCGCGTTTATCCTTCTCTTTTGATTTGGCACCGCTTCGCCTGATTGAATTCGTGACTCGCGCACCAGCTGTTAGTTGGATAAAACCTTACTGTATGAAGATTCTGACGACCATCGCAGAGGTGCAGGCTGAGCCGCGGGAAAACCGGCGCGTGGTCGTCCCGACGATGGGCGCCTTGCACAAGGCGCATGGCGAGTTGATCCGCGTGGCGCGCGAACACGCTGGCCGCGATGGCAAAGTGGCGGTGAGCATCTTTGTGAACCCGCTTCAGTTTGAAGCGGGAAGCGATTACGAGCGGTACCCGCGACGCGACGAAGCTGATGATGAATTTTGTCGAAACGCCGGTGTCGATCTCTTGTTCCGCCCAAGTGTTGCCGAAATGTATGCTGACGATCGTTCGGTATTCGTCGAAGAATCCTCTCTTTCGAAAACGCTGGAGGGAAAGTCGCGTCCCGGACATTTTCGCGGGGTGTGCACGGTCGTCGCCAAGTTGTTCAATGTTCTTGGGCCTGACGCTGCGGTGTTTGGCGAGAAGGATTTTCAGCAGTTGGCGATCGTTCGCCGCATGGTGCGCGATCTCAATTTTGAAGTTGAAATCATTTCCGTGCCCACGGTGCGAGAAGACGACGGGCTAGCGTGCAGTTCGCGGAACCAATATTTGAGTGACGACGAACGCAGGCAGGCAACGGTTTTACACAAGGCATTGCGAAATGCGGAAAGTGCGGACAAAAAATCCGCCGGAGACATCGTCGCTCTTGCGCGGAATGTAATCAACGAAGCGCCACTGGCGCGGATCGATTATGTCGAGGTTGTCGATGTGGAAACTTTGCAACCGGTCGAAACCGTCGCAGCGAATTCATTGCTCGCGCTGGCGGTGTTCTTCGGCAAAACTCGTTTGATCGATAATATCCGTCTGGGATGAAGGAGCACGATTTCGTCGTGATCGGCAGCGGCATTGCCGGTCTGAGTTTTGCCTTGAAAGCGGCCAGGCACGGATCGGTAGCTGTCATCACAAAACGCAAAGGCTCTGACACAAACACCGCGTGGGCGCAGGGCGGAATCGCCTGCGTGACGAGCGATGAAGATTCGTTTGAGCTGCACGTGCGCGACACGCTTGAGGCTGGTGCCGGTCTGTGTGACCAAGCGGTAGTCCGCACAATTGTGACCGAAGGCCCTGAGCGCATCCGGGAGCTAGCAGAGCTGGGTCTCCAGTTTGACGAGCGCGAGATCCGCGGGCATCGCGAGCTTGATCTGGGCAAAGAGGGTGGTCACTCCAAGCGTCGAGTCCTGCATGTGCAAGATGTAACTGGGAGAGAGATCGAGGAGACCTTGCTGCGCGAGTTGAGCCGACAATCACACGTCCACCTGATGGAAAATCACATGGCGGTGGACTTGCTCACCGCAGCGAAACTCGGTTTTGCCACAGAAGACCGTTGCCTCGGTGTCTATGTCTTGGATGAAAACACCGGAGAAGTGGAAACGATCCGGTCCGATCGCATCGTGCTGGCGACTGGCGGTTGCGGCAAAGTCTATCTGTACACGACGAATCCAGACATCGCGACGGGAGACGGCGTGGCGATGGCGTGGCGCGCAGGCGTGGAGATCGCGAACATGGAGTTTATCCAATTTCATCCCACCTGTTTATTTCACGCCGAAGCGAAATCATTTCTCATTTCAGAAGCGGTGCGCGGCGAGGGCGGCATTTTGCGCAACAATCGCGGCGAAGATTTTATGAAGCGGTACGACGCGCGCGGTTCGCTTGCGCCACGCGATATCGTTGCGCGCGCAATTGACGCCGAGATCAAACGCTCAGGCGCGAAATGTGTGTTTTTGGATATCACACACAGATCTCCGGAATTTATTCGAGAGCGTTTTCCGCACGTTTACCAGACATGTCTGCGGTTTGGCGTTGACATGTCGAAGCAGGCGATCCCTGTTGTCCCAGCAGCGCATTACCAATGCGGTGGAATTAAAACCGATATCAATGGCGCGACGAGTTTGCCCGGACTGTATGCGGTTGGGGAGGTCGCCTGCACAGGTATGCACGGAGCGAATCGGCTTGCGAGCAACTCGCTGCTGGAAGGTTTGGTCGTAGCAAATCGTGCTGAGGCGGCCGCTGTGCGAGCACGACCAGCTCAGAAACAAAAAATCGCGTTGCCTGAATGGGAATCAGGAAATGTACAGAACGTCGATGAACTGGTCGTGATCTACCACAATTGGGATGAGATCAGGCGCTTAATGTGGGATTACGTGGCAATTGTGCGCACTGACAAGCGACTGCAACGAGCGAGCGCGCGCTTGCGAAATCTCCAGCGCGAGATCCGCGAGTTCTATTGGAATTTCAAAGTATCCGTTGACCTGCTCGAGCTGCGGAATCTCGCGGCAGTTGCAGCCTTGATCGTCGATTCAGCCCTATCCCGCAAAGAAAGTCGCGGCCTTCATTACACGCTCGATTATCCACAGACGGATGATCGGCACTTCAAGCACGATACACTACTCAGCCGCGGGTGAGTCCGGCTGAGAATCGCCTTGAACTGTCTCTCGACCGCTTTCGGGGCAGCCCGGCGTGTCCTGAGGAAAATTCGCCTTGCCTAAGGGCGGGGAATCGGATAGAAGGTGGCGGCGTTTGTAATGAGGAGACTTCTTGCGGCTTGTCTCAGTCTGGCAGTTGCTGGCGCCCCGAAAGTTTTCGGGGATGAACAATCTACTTCTCCCTACGCGACGGCGGCAGATTTTGCCAAGTACGCGATGAAATTGCGGGAGCAGGCGTTGCTGAAAGTGGAACCGCAGGTTTTCATCCCTACCAGTTCGCGCCCGGCGATCCAGCGTTACCCATGGAAAACGAACATTGTCACCACTGTGTTTTGGGTTGGAGAACAGGCCGGAGGCAATAATCCGGTTCCAAATTACAAAAGTTCCTGGGACTTTAATTGGACGGCTAATTACGGCGGAACCGATAGTCCTGATCCAAGCGCGCGGCGCAATTACATCCCCGTGGCGTTTGTTCCAAAGTTAAATCCGTTCTACTGCGCTTTGCCCTACAACGACGTCACGCATGGCCAATTCAAGCCGGAAGCGCCGCTGGTGATTCCGTGGTTTAAGCAAACTTACATGGGTCCGGGCCAATCGGTGTGCCGCGACCACTGGATCGCGATTCGAAAAGGCAATCGCACTTGTTATGCGCAATGGGAGGATTGCGGCCCATTTCGCACTGACCATTTCCAGTACGTGTTTGGAAATGAGCGTCCGAAGCCGAATCTTAACCATGGTGCCGGGTTGGACGTTTCCCCGGCCGTGCGCGATTATCTGGGACTGGCGCCGACTGATGTGACGGATTGGCAATTCGTCGAGGTACGTGATGTACCTCCCGGACCGTGGCGCAGCTACGGCGAAAATAATCACTTTGTCATTGCGCGTAATAAAAGCGAACAGCGGGTGGCTGAGCGAAACACTAACGCCGCGAAGAAATAGGAAGAATCTCTGACTTTGTCATTCTTCTTGAACTAGTCGCGGGGAGAAGATGGCGCAGAGGGAGCGAGTGAGGGCGATGGAACAGCTTTCGTTGGCGCGTTTTCGCCAGGCTGCGGGCTTGGACGAGAAGCTTTCGGCACCGCCATGCGAATCAGCTCCGATACGGTGACAAATTTGAAGCCCTTAGCCTCGAGCGCGTCAAAAGTAGAGGGCATCGCTTCAATTGTTCCCGGGTGAATATCGTGGGACAACACGATTGAGCCTGGCTGCGTCTCTTTAAGAATACGATTGCGGACTACAGCTGGGCCGGGCCGTTTCCAATCATACGGATCAACGTCCCAAAGAATGATCTGATATCCGAATTCATCATGTATCCAGCGTTTTTCGCGTGCTGTAATCGATCCATAAGGCGGTCGCATCAAAGTAGGACGCTTGCCCGTGGCGTTTTGGATTGCATCATCGGTTCGCTGCAACTGGCTGCGAACACTGTCGCCCGACATCTTGCCTAAATTAGGATGTGACCAACTGTGATTTGCAATTTCATGCCCTTCCCCGGCAGCCCGCGCGACGATCTCGGAATGTTCCGCGACGTTTTCGCCGATCACGAAGAACGTTGCCTTGATGTGATGCGCGGCCAACAGATCAAGCAACTTGGGGGTGAGCGTTGCGCTTGGCCCATCATCAAACGTCATGGCGATGTAAGGGCCATCGACGTGCACGGAATTAAACGTAATGCTCGGATCTTCCGCCGCGGCCTGGGTTTTTTTCCCTGCATCGCGCGTCGCCAGCGTGGGGTCAGCTCCTGCTCCAACCGCGACGATGACTGACGCAAAGCAGACGAACAACAAACGGTAAACAGACATGAGCACGAAAAGTGGCACATTGAAGGCGCGTGTCTAGCACAGGCCGTCGGTGATCTGCAAGACGCACCCAATCAGGACGGCTTAAAAATAATTGCGTGAATTTTTGCCGTACGGCACGAATCGACCCGACATCTTCGGGGCGATGCGCATGTTAACTTTTCCGCAGTTTTTCCAGTTCGGCGATGAATGCCTCCGGACCGCCAGCGAAGTAACCGTCGTACTCCCAGAGCTTCTGTCCGTCGCTGTTGAGCGCGATAATGGTGGGAAACCCGACAACCTCGTACTGCTGCGCCAGTTGCCGGTTCTGCTTTTGCAGCTCGGCACTCTGGGTTTTCACGCGAGGAAAATCGAGTTCTACCAGCACGAGATTATTACGTGCAAATTCCTTGAACTGCGGTTGCGACAGAACATCTCGATCGAATTTAATACACCAACCACACCAGTCTGAGCCGGTGAAATTGAGCAGTAGGATTTTGTTACCCGCCTTAGCCTCTTCCTGTGCCTTTTTGTAGTCATTCAGCCAGCCAGATTCGGCGCGAGCAACTTGACCAGAGAAGAAAATAGAGGCCGTAAGTACGCAAAAAATCAGACGACACGTTTTCACGTCCCCATCCTCGATCTAATTACAGTCCAGTGCAAGAGCGGTTACAGTGTACCGCCGTGCGCCAAAATCACTCGTTCAGCAAGCCGCAAACAGTCCGGCGCAACAACGCCGGGCTATCAACGGATAAAGAAGATCTAACGCAAATGTTTCGAGACGAGCTTTGTCATCTCGAACATGCTCACCTGGCTCTTGCCATTAAATACCGGCCGTAGTGAGTCGTCGGCGTTAATCATTGTTCTTTTCTTCTTGTCCTGGAGACCATGCCTCTTGATGTAGTTCCAGAGCTTCTTTGTCAGCTCGGAGCGAGGTAGCGGCTGCGACCCAACGACGGCAGCGAGCTTATCATCAGGTTGGACCGGTCTCATGAAGGCGGGATTCGGTTTGCGCTTGGAAGTTTTCTTTTTGGTTTTCGGCATGGAGGCTGACTAACGTTTCGCTCGCAAGAGAGCAAGACTAAAATTAGGCGTCCCCAAAATTTTTATTGTCCGTCCATTCGGCGCACGGCAAGGACCGTCATGTCGTCCGGTGAAGTCTTCACGGCTGTTTCCGGCGCTGTGTTCACTAAAACTGCCTCGAGCAATGCGTCGGCCGTCGGCGCGGAGTGACCCAGCATTTTCTCGATCTGCTGGGGAGTCAAACGACGCCGTTCGTCTTTTGCCCACCGGAACAAGCCGTCTGTGTAAAGTAGAAAAGCATCCCCTGGCTGAAGATCGATCGCAGTTTCGGCAAATTCTGGTTGATCGATTACGCCCAGCGGAGGCGCAACTGAGGCGATCGATTCTGTCGTGCCGTTGTGGCGTACCACCAAAAGAGGGGGATGACCCGCGCCCACAAGGCTGGCGCTGCCGGTTGCCGGATCCAGCGCTACACACATAGCCGTCATGAAAGAGCGTGCGCGGAAAATGCTGCGAAAATCATGATTTACGGCTTCCATCACGCTGGCCGGCGTATCCTGCTCGACATTGCCATGATGGAAGAGAAGTTTCGCCAGCGTGGTAAGCAACGCAGCGGCGGCCCCATGGCCGGTGCCATCTGCGATCCAGAACAAAATCCGGCCGTCTTTCATTCGCAGCCAGCCATAGATATCGCCGCCCACTTGGATGACTGGGCGATAACACGTTGCAACCTGCCAACCGGGCAGCGCCAGCGGTTTTTGCGGAATCAACGACTGCTGTGTTAAACGCGCAGCTGCCAAATCCCGCTCAAGATCGCGCCGCCATCTCTCCAATTCATCATTCTGCCGTTCCAATTGGCGTCGCATCGAGCGGAGGCGAAGTTGGGTCTCGATTCTAGCGCGTAACACTGCGGCATTGACTGGCTTTGTCACGAAATCATCCGCACCAGCCTGCAGGCAAGATACCTCGCTTTCTTCACTTCCGTGGGCAGTCAACAGAATGGTGGGAATTTGCGCGACTACCGAATGTCGATCCTTGCGCAGGCGTGTTAGTACCTCGGCGCCGTTTAATCCCGGCATATCGAAATCAAGTAGCAGGAGTGAAGGCGGCTTGGCGTGAACCGCCTCTAGGGCTTCGGAACCGTCCTTGCACACGTGACACTTGTAACCAGCAGCGGTGAGCAACTTCGCCAGGACCTGGCGACTGATAGCGTCATCGTCCACGACCAAAATTTCTGCACGGGAATTGTTCGACATCTCTCCTCTTCCGATTCGGATGAGACGCGTCCCGTCATTGTATTTATCCGGCTGTTTCTCAAGACATGTGACCGGGGGGGCTGCAGAAAAAAGTGATTTAATCATTGGCAACGAATCGGACTCCGGATACGATTGCATCAGTCTTTACGCTTATGAAGTTTTCATTGTCGCTCGCGCTCTTTGCGGCCTTCTTGCTCGTCTCATGCTCTGAAGAACCGCCACCGCCAACCACCCGCCAAAGACCAGCGAAGTATCCCGCCACCGAGACCGCGGAATACCCGCCGCCGCAACAGCCGTTCAATCCAAATGGACCAGTTCAGCCCAGCGGTGCGCCTCCAGTGGAGACTGCACCATCACCTCCTCCTACAGCTGCGCCGACAAAGGTCGCGAAGGGAGATTATCCCTATGGAATTCCTGTCCCCGGCAAACCGCATCTGGTGGAGAGCCCTTATTCCCCTGGCAAATACATCGATGTGGAAGGATTCCCTCCGGGCACTGAAGTCAAGGATCCTTATACCGACAAGATCTTTCTTGTGCCGTAACAGCGGTGCTGCCCCGATACTTTATCCGCTCGCGCTAATGTTGGATCCTACATATCGGATGCTGGATTAGCGCAGGTCGGGCTTTTTCATCGAGCATCAAGTATCCAGTATCGGTTCCTTTCGTTTTCTATGGAGTTACGGATAAAAAGGGCGCCTCGAATTGACATCGAAATTGCTGTGCCCGGCGACAAAAGCATTTCGCATCGCGCGGTCATCATCGCCGCGTTGTCGAACGGCGCATGTACGCTGCGGGGATTTCTTCCAAGCGAAGATTGCATGCACACGGTGAACGCAATGCGCGCCTTGGGTATCAGGATCGAACACCCTGAGCCGACGACGTTAATTGTCCATGGGAAAAGGCGGGTCCTAACTGCTCCCAAAGAGGAAATCAATTGCGGCAATTCGGGGACTACCATGCGGCTGCTCACCGGTCTGCTGGCTGGACAAACATTTGAAAGTCGGCTGGTCGGGGAAGCCGGATTGTCGCGCCGGCCAATGGATCGTGTCATCGCGCCCCTTTCTGAGATGGGTGCCAGCATTGTGGCCGAAGGGCCGGACGAAACACCGCCGCTCCGAATTCGGGGCGGCTCGCTGCGCGGGATTAGTTATCGCCCGCCTGTGGCAAGCGCACAGGTGAAAGGGGCGTTGCTGTTGGCAGGTCTTTTTGCCAGAGGCAAGACTACAGTCGAAGAGCTCTCGCCAACGCGAAACCATATGGAAAAAATTTTCAATTATTTCCTGGTGCGGACGCCAGCTGAAGACGATGTCGGTGTCACTGTATTCGGCGACCAGGTTCCGGAGTCACGCGACTTCGACATTCCCGGCGACATCTCGTCAGCAGCCTTCTGGCTGGTTGCCGCCGCGGCGCAACGGAGAGGCCATCTGCTCATCCGTGATGTTGGCCTGAATGACACACGAACCAAATTGCTTGCTGTTCTGCTCCGCATGGGTGCACAGGTGCGCGAGGCTGTTGAGGATGTCGAACAGCTTGAACCGCGCGGCATTGTCGAGGTCACTGGCTTTCCCCTTAGAGGAACCGTCATCCAGGGCAAGGAAGTGCCGCAGCTAATTGACGAATTACCGATTTTGTCTGTTGCGGGCGCCTTGGCAAACGGCAAGACAATTGTTCGGAATGCAGAAGAATTACGCGTAAAAGAAACTGATCGCATCGCGGCAATCGCTCACAATCTGCGCAGCATGGGCGCCCACGTGGCCGAGCTCAGCGATGGGCTCGAAATCCATGGCCCGGCGCCGCTGCATGCTGCGCGCGTGGCGAGCTTCGGCGATCATCGCATCGCGATGGCTTTTGCCATAGCCGGTCTTTTCGCTGATGGGGAAACTATTGTTCAAGACGCTGAATGTATTCGTGAGTCTTACCCAGGATTTGAAGCAGTACTTGAAGAGTTCACAAATCCAAAACGGATGCAGGTCAGCACCCCGGTGATCGGCTCACTTACTCCCACTCCCGCAGAGGAAAGCTAAAGGTCGGGAGCGCCTTGCCATTGGGGCGCGTTGCATTGTCGGGCAATGCGCGACTAAACTGAGGGCCTTGGTTCTATGCACTCATCTCAGCGAGATTTTCATCGGGTAGTGGCGATTGACGGTCCGGCTGCCTCCGGAAAAAGTAGTGTCGCGCGCGAACTGGCCCGGCGGCTTGGCTTTGTCTACGCCAACTCAGGCGCGATTTATCGAGCGATCACCTGGCACCTCCTAGAAAAAGGAATTACTGCGGAAGATTTCGATGGCGTCGTTCAAGCTCTCGAGTCAGCATCGATTACAAGCTGTCTTCTGGGCGGCGATTCGCGCATCCTAATCGATAATGTCGATCCCGCAGAACATTTGCGCGATAGTCGTGTGAACGAAAGCGTAGCCCGGGTTAGCAGGTTGCCGGCAGTTCGCGAAATTGTCGCTAAAAAACTTCATGACAATGCCCGTAGCGACGATCTGGTCGTAGAAGGGCGGGACATTGGTTCGGTCGTTTTCCCCAACACTCCGTACAAATTTTATGTTGATGCTTCCCCTGAGGTGCGTCTCCAGCGCCGTGCTGCACAGGGAGAACGCGACGAGATCGCCCTGCGCGATCATGCCGATTCTTCGCGGCCGGTTTCACCGCTTGTCATCGCGAAAGACGCACACGTCATCGACACGTCGCATTTAACCGTCGAAAAAGTTGTCTGCGAAATTCTCGCTCGACTTAAAGAAACGGGTCTTTGGATTTAGACGATCTCAAATAATCTGGCGATTCAAGTCTCGCTAAACCGATCGCCAAGTCATGACCCTTGGTCCCCTGTTAAAATGAATTTTTATTACTGGCTCGGTTATCACTTCTCTCGTCTCGCCGGCCAATTATTCTTTCGGTTTCGCGTAATTCACCGGGAGCGGATGATTCATAAGGGACCGGCGATTCTCGCAATGAACCACGAGAGTTATCTCGATCCGCTGCTTGCGGGAACTACGTGCGATCGAGCGATTTACTTTCTGGCCCGGCGAACGTTGTTGGACACGCCGCTGTTAGGCTGGCTGTTGCCGAAGCTGAACGTTATCCCGGTTAATCAAGAAGGTGTCGATCGCAGCGCCATTAAGGCTTTGATCCGTGCTTTGAAGGCCGGCAACGGCGTGCTGGTTTTCCCGGAAGGCTCGCGCACCCTCGATGGTAACTTGCTGCCGGCTGAGCCCGGTCTGGGTTTGGTAATTGCAAAAACACTCGCGCCGGTCGTACCGATGCGAATCTTCGGCGCGCACGAAGCGCTGCCGCGCGGCGGTGACGGTTTGCACTTTGTGCCCATTACGATCGTAATCGGAGAACCGATTTTTTTTAATGTGGCCGATCTTGCCCCGGCGGGAAAAAATCTCTACCAGCGATTGAGCGAGCGCGTTATGGCTGCAATCGCGGCGCTTCGCTTGGAGTGACCGGCGCCGAGTGCGGTGATTCAAGTCAATTGGCAGCCGCTCGACCGCATCCGGCCTCTGGAGCGATTCAGAGTTCGGGAAGCGCCATCGCTGCGTTGCGCGTGTGAAACCCCCACCGATAATAAGACGTGAATTCATCACATCCGTCTCCTAAAAGGCCTCGGCCCTACCCGATCTCAAAGAGCGCTCTTGTAGTGATGCTCGCCATCATCGGAAGCATGGCGTTGTTGGCTGTCTTCGCCAATGTGCAACGTTTTCGGCATGATGATCTTGAGAAAGTCGAGGTCAGACTAGCAAGTTCACCAACACCGCAGCCGCATTAAGTTTCGTTTGACTAACTATTGACGTCTCGTTTCCTTTTTCCGACTAAGGAACGACTCATTGCAGTTTACACCTGATATGAAAAAATTTTTCGTCATTTCGATGCTCATCTCTTTTGCAATGATTTGCTCCTGTCAAAAACAAGATTTGGCCGCTGAACAACAACTTGCTCAACGGAAAGCGGAGCTGGATGCACGCGAGAAAGCATTAGATGAAAGAGAAAAAGCATTGGCCGAAAGAGAGAACGCGGCAACGAACATCCGCAAGATTCCAGCCGACGTTCAGCGCCCGGTTCGGGACCCTGCTCAGGTGAAAGCTGAAAAAGAAAAGAGATTACAACAGCTTCCTCCCGAGGCTCAGGGCCTGATTGCCGACCCCTCGCGGATGGCGGCTGGGAAAGAAGAAAGAGACCGGAGAATACAAGAGCGACTCGCGCAAAGACAGCGTAGACTCGAAGAACTACAAAGAATGAGGATGTCCCGAGGCATAGCAAAACCTGGCGCAGTAGCACCTCCTGAAGCGGCAGCATCCCCCGGGGTGGCAGCATCTCCCCAGGTGGAGGCTACTTCGCCATCTCCGTCGCCTACGCCGCAGTAAACCCGAACGTGCTAGTTACGCGCCTCATCAAGATCCGGCCGGCGAATTCGCGCGTTGTTCTGCTAGATCCCGAGCATATTGAAGGGTGTCGATCGAGTCGACGTTCTTATCGCGCCGGATTGCCTTGATTCTTGGAAAACGTAATGCCAGCCCACTGGCGTGACGCGTGCTGGGCTGGATTGAATTGAAGGCGATCTCGAGCACGACATCCGGTTTTACCTTACGATAGCGGCCGAGATCTGCGATCGTGTTTCGCTTGAAGTGCTCGGTTAATTCAGCAATCTCCACGTCGGTCAATCCGCTGTAAGCTTTGCCAATCGGCAAAAGTTCGCCAGTCGCTTCATCGCGCACCGCAAATGTGTAATCGCTCAAGACATTGTTGCGCTTGCCATGGCCAAGCTCAGCCGCGACAACGACGACATCCAGCGTTGCCAGCTCTTTCTTCAGTTTAAACCAAAACATTCCGCGGGTCCCAGGCAGATAAAGGCTCTCCGGGTCTTTGATCATCAGACCTTCATTTAAGCGCTGGCGAGCCTGTTGAAATGTTTGTTCGATCTCAGCCGCAGAATGGGCTGAGGTTACTCTCGCAATTTGAAATTGCGGCGGCAATCGCACGCGGCCGAGATGTCTTCGCCGTTCGCCCAACGGGGTTGTTAGGAACGACCGCCCGTTAAGCCAAAGAAGATCAAACACAACAAACGCGACCGGCACGTCTGCTGCTGCGCGCGAGAACAAATCTTCACCGTCGCTCTTGCGGCCTAGCCGCCTTTGCAGATCGAAAAACGTGAGCCTGCGACCTTCCGCAAAGGCGATGATTTCACCGTCAATAATCAGTTCTTCCTGGAAGTTGCTGGCTTGATCTGCCAATTCCGGAAATTGCCCGGTGATTCGCCGCAAATCGCGGGAGAAAATTTCAACTCGCTCTGCACTGCGATGAAGCTGCGCGCGGATACCATCGAATTTGTCCTCTAGGTAAACCCTGGCGTGCGTCGGGTCTCTATCAGGGTCTTCCGATCCAACAAACCGTTCCCATGCGGCTTCAGCGGTCGGCTGAGGAGTAGCAAGCATGCATTTGATCGGACGAAAAATCGACAGCTCCGCGCGATGCAGTTCTTTCCGCGAAGCGAGTGCTGCCGTCTGACCGATGTCGCCAAGCAACATGTTAGCCTGCCTTACCTGCTCGAGTGGAACCTCAAATGCCTTTGCAATCGCTTCCTCGACCAAACCCTCGCGCAGTCCGAGGCGCAGGTCGCCGGTCAAAATTTTAACGACGTACTTACCTTCGCGCGGTGACAAGATTGAGAATCGATTTTCCAGCAACTTCGCCTTCGCGCCCGGGCCGCGCGCACGACGGAGATCTTCGAACAGCTCGCGCGATTCACGGATGTTGAACGGTTGCGCCACCGTCCGTCCATTGAGAACTTCGAATGCACTTTTGCCGGCATCTCCATGGACGCTGGCGATGCGACGAAGTTTCGCATCCCCAATGCCGGTGGCGGCTTGCAGTGCCCGGAAGATTAAGGCCCATCCAACCTGCAGCGTGCGCAAATCGCTTTGGGCAAATACTCTTCCGGTGAAGTAAAGGGTCGCGACCGGAAGTTCATCGCTGGTCAGATTGCGCAAGTAATCGGCGAGCAGCCGAATTTTATCGAGCTTCGATGACGTCGCAGCGATCGCTTCACCCACATTCGCAAACACGAGAAATTTAGATTGAATATCGCACGCGTTTTGGCGAAACGAACCTTGGGTTAATTCGGCAGTACGCGAGACACCCGCAGATGGACGGACAGGCGGTGCGTTACCTAGGGCAAGTAGGTGCAATTCCATTTGGTTTTCCTCGCTCAATGCCCAGGCTTCGATGCCGCGGGCGCGGAGATCGTCAGCGAACGCAGCAGCGAAACCGTGCAGCGTGAGTACTCGCCGTGGCTGCACCATTTCGACGTAGCGGATCAAATCATCGTAATCCGCGTGATCCGACAAAGGAAACGCTGCATCAACCTGGTAGCGATAGACAGCATTGGGATCGACCGCCCAGCCACTGATCATCGCTACACGTTTGTTTGGAATTCTTTCCAGCATGCGCGAACGATTCGCGCTGGGTGGGCAGATGAGGACTTTTCCTGTAACATCGTTCGGGTTGTAACGCATGTACTTGCAAAACGATTGACCGAACTGCTCGTAGATCCGCGTCATCTGGTAGACGGAGCCGTGCAGCATGGGTATCAAGCCGGCTCCATCAAGCGAACACAATATTTCCTGTGCTTTGCCTAACGAGTAGCCCAGAAGCACCGGCACATGGTCATCCTCAATTGTTTCGCGACAGAATGCGACGATTTGCGCAACAACTTGATCCGTTGATGGAAATCGATAACGCGGCAGACCAAATGTCGTCTCCATAACGAGCGTATCAGCCTGGCGCCACTGTGCCTCTTCAGCGGATTTTCCAGGACGCAGTTTGAAATCTCCCGTGTAAAGAAGTGTCTCGTCACCGGCAAAAATGAAACACTGTGCCGAACCGCAGATGTGCCCCGCGGGCAGTAACATCAGATCGATGCCACGTACCCTCCGTTCTTCACCAAACGGCAGAACATGTTCGGTGCGATTACCCGGCAGCCGGCTTTGAAGCAAACGGGCTGTCCGTTCCGAAATGATGATCTCCTCGTGAGGCGCTATGTGGTCGCTGTGCGCGTGCGAAATGAAAGCGAAACGCTTTGCGTCCCAGGGATCCAGCCACAAGTGCTGTTCCGGCAGATAAACCCCGCGGTCGTAATGAACTTCAATCATTGACAAGAAGTTTACTTTTGGATTGGCATGAGCAAAACCACCAGTTCCCTGACAGGTGTACGCTGCACGGGATCCCTGCTTTGTTCGTTGACACACAAATCGAAACCCGGCTTTATTAGCCAAATGAGAGTTGCCGTCGCACCCTGCTTTTTGATGTTTCTCGCAGCTGCGGTTTCCAGCCAAGGTGCTCGGGAGGAACCAAGGATCGTGGAAAAAGTGACGCCGCTCCCGGTCGCGTTAGACAAAGATTTCGAGTTTCGAAAAACGAAACTTTTCCTTTTGAGTGAGAAAGCACCGAAAGCGGGTGCGAAAGCGCGGCAGACAACGAGCACACTTGGCTCAAAGTCGACTTCGCCGAGCCAGAAGGTGGCGACGCTCCAGGATGCCCCGATTACTTTTGAGCGCCAATACCGGATGTTCGGCGCTGTGACGCTGCTTGATCAACGCCAGCGTTTCGGTAATTACTTCGATTTTTTTTGGCGGGTCAAGCGCCCCTCCGATGTCACAGTACGTTTGGAGTATCGTCAGGAAAAATTGCACGAGCACGTCCAGGCGCAGGAGATTACGTACCGAAACGTGCATGGCACGCATAAGACGGAATTCAAGGTCATTGGAGACGATTACCTCGACGACGGTCAGGTTATTGCCTGGCGCTGTCTGTTAATCTCTAACGGCCGGATCGTCGCGGAAAATCGCTCGTTCATGTGGGAGTAACATTGGACGGTGGCGGCCGCTTTCTTACTCGTGCTCGGGCGTCGCACGGCGATGCTTTGATCAATGCGACCCTTCATGGCCTGCGTTTCGAATCAATTCCTGGAACTTCTGGCGTGTTGTGAGGTTTGACAGTATGCCTTTTGGGCTGGTATCCTTTAAGGAGCTAACCGTGGATTCATCTATTCAAGTAGGGGTCAGAGGCCCGACCGTATGGGTGAAAGTCGAGGGCAAAGGTAGTTTTCTCAACAGCGGCAACTTGAAGGAGTTCGCACGCGAGATGTTGGACCGCGGCTATCGCGAGTTTGTGGTGGATTTAGCAGATTGCGCCATGATGGACTCCACATTCATGGGAACCATGGCTAGCGTGGCGTTGCGGTTGAAGGAACTTGGCCGTGGTCACTTGCACATTGTTCACTGTGGGAATCGCAGCCAGGAGCTCCTCTCCGGCCTCGGCCTCGATCAAATATTTGATATTCATGCTAACGGCACACGCGCGCCTGAATGCGGAGCGCTAGAGCGCACTCCCGGAGGCAGCTCGCCAGAGGCCCGAAAACAGGAGCAGGCAGAAACGATGCTCGAAGCGCACGAGGCCCTTTGCGAGGCGGCACCGGAAAATATCTTTCGATTTAAGGATGTTCTCGATTTCTTAAGACAAGACCTTCATCGCGAGACGCCTTCGAAGTAAGCTGGCCCTTGCATGATGTGGCCGACTCTTCTCCTCGGACTGCTTGTCGCGTCTGTTGCCGGGTGGATTGTTACTGTCTATTTCCAGACGCAGCGGATTCGCAGGTTAGAGCGGTCTCATGAGGAGATCCAAGTAGAGGAGACGCTGGTTTTCGATTTCCTCCACGGTCTCGGCGAAGCCTTCCGAGAGACGATTCGATCCCAGGAACTTCATCGGCTTATTGTCGAAGGCGCTACGCGCGTTCTCGATGCGCATGGCGGCGCGCTTTATATCACTGATCGGACGGGCGGGAAGCTCACACCGGCTTTTATTTCCAAAGGCTGTCCACCGCTAATCGATATTCCGCCGAATATTTTGCAACAGGCAGCCGCCAACCCGATCGCTCTCGAAAGTTTTCTACGGCTGCACACGGTCGCCCCAGGCGAAGGACTGATCGGACGCGTCTGGCAAACAGGCCAATCTGTTTGCTTGAACGAGTTCTCGGATGTGCCGGAGTTGGCGAAATTGCGCAGCAGCGCATTTGGCAGTGGGTCGATCATGGCGGCGGCATTGCGGTATGGGAATCAAGATCTGGGTGTCTTGGCGCTCGCCAATGGCCCGAAGGGTGCGCCGTTTTCACAGGGAGAGTTCGTCGTTTTTAAATCTATCGCCGAGCAATCTGCGTTTGCGCTCTACAACGCCATTATTTATTCGATGGCCAACGAAAAGAAGCGACTGGATCACGATCTCGAGATCGCCAGGGACATTCAGCGGATTTTACTACCTTCGGAAGCGCCCGCCATCAATGGATTTCAGATCAGCGGCATCAATTTTCCAGCTCGTCAGGTAAGTGGCGACTACTTCGATTACATCCAAGTGGACGCCGAGCGGCTGGGCGTGGCAATCGCAGACGTTTCAGGGAAAGGTGTGCCGGCATCTCTCATCATGGCGATTTGTCGCAGCGTTTTGCGCGCTGAGGCGGCTCGCAACCCTTCTCCGGCGGATGTCTTACGAAAGGTGAATCGTCAGCTTTACCCTGACATTAAGGAAGACATGTTTATCAGCATGGCCTATCTCATTCTGGACCATCAGCGCAATGGCATTACCCTCGCGCGCGCTGGACACGACGCGCCGCTGCTTTACAAGCGGGCGTCGCAAACTGTGACTCCGGTCAAATCGCCGGGGATGGTTGTGGGAATTGACAGCGGTAGCGTGTTTGATAGGCTTACTGTTGACTTCGCCGTCCCGCTCGAGCGCGATGATTGCCTCGTCCTCTACACCGACGGTGTGACCGAAACCTTAAACCCTGAGGGCGACGAATTCGGCCTGGATCGTACGATGCAATCCGTGCGCGCTAGCGCAAACGATGGCGCGCAGGCAATTGTAAAGAAAATCATCGGAGACGTGCGTGACTTTACCGGCTCGGCACCTCAAAACGACGACATAACGTTGATTGCTATCCGCAAAACATGAAAAGAATTCCTGTTTCTGAACAAAACGAACGAATAAAGGCATCGGCAAAAGCGATGTCTTCATCGGCTTCACCTACATCTGCAACTGTCACCGACCAAATCGACACGGAAGATGCCATGGCTAGCTTGCAAGCCGATCTCGACCGGTTTCGCGATCTCGCATTACGCAGCCAGGCTGATTTCGAGAATTATAAAAAGCGTTGCGCACGCGAAAAGGAAGAGGCGATCAAGTACGCCAACAAATCGTTACTCGAGCAGCTGGTAGCAATTATCGATAACTTCGAGCTTGGTCTCGCAGCCGCAAGAGAGCAGGGCGACCAATCCCCGATTTATTCCGGAATGATTCTCGTCCAAAAACAACTTAACGATTTGCTCGCGGAAAACGGGCTGCAGCCGATAGAGGCGGAAGGCAAAACATTCGATCCAAACCTGCACGAAGCGATTGCTCATGAGCCGAGCAACCAATTTCCCGAGGGCACTGTGCTGCGCCAGGCTCGCCGCGGTTATCGATTTAAAGAGCGATTGCTTCGGCCTGCGAAAGTGGTTGTTTCGAGCGGGCCCGCAAAGAAGTGAGGCTCGCTGCTTGCTTGGCTTCCCAACTCCATAAGTCACGCAGGGCTTATTGGCCACATGGCAACTGAAAAACGCGATTACTACGAGGTTCTGGGCGTCGCACGAAACGCACCCGATGAGGAGGTCAAACGCGCCTATCGCGGTAGCGGATTTGGCGGCGGCATTTTCGAGACGTTCTTCGGCGGGGGCGGTGGCGCAGGCGCGGAAGATCGGCGCCGCGGATCAGATTTGCGTTACGACATGCAAATCAGACTCGAGGAGGCAGCTTTTGGCGCGGAAAAACAGATCGAGATCGAGAAACTGGATACTTGCGAGAAATGCGGGGGCAGCGGCGCCGCACCCGGCTCGCGCAGGATCAGTTGTTCGACCTGCGGCGGCCGTGGTCAGGTCGTCAGTTCGCGTGGATTTTTTCAGATTTCGCAAACATGTCCGCGCTGTCACGGCGCCGGTGAGATAATTGAAAAACCGTGCGAAAAATGCCGGGGTGAGGGACGTGTGGAAAAGCTGAGCCGCGTTAAGCTGCAAGTTCCCGCAGGAATCAGAGAAGGCACGCGACTGCGTTCCTTAAGGAATGGCGAGGCTGGAATCGGCGGCGCTCCGCCGGGGGACCTTTACGTGGTGATTCACATCAAGGAGCACCAAATCTTTCAACGCGAGGGCGACGATCTGTATTGCGAGGTGCCAATCCCATTTTCTGTTGCGGCTTTGGGCGGCGAAATCGATGTGCCGACCTTGGAAGGCAAAGCGCATCTCAAAGTGACGGCCGGGACGCAAAGCGGGCAAATGTTCAAACTCCGTGGAAAAGGAATCGTTAACGTTAACGGGCGTGGGCACGGTGATTTATTCGCTCGACTGATTGTCGAGGTGCCGTCGCGCTTGAATGGCGAGCAACGTCGCAAGCTGGAGGAATTCGCAGCCCTTTGCGGCGAGGAAAACACTCCAATCCGGAAAGGTTTCTTCGAAAAGGCGAAGGAATTTTTTAAATAAGCGCTGCAGTTTCCGTGGCTCACAATTGCGTCAAACTGATTGAATGCCCGCGGGACGCCTGGCAGGGGCTGAAAGGCCAGATCCCGACGGAACTTAAAGCGCGTTATCTGCGCGCGTTGATCGCAGCGGGATTCAAGCACATCGATGCTGTAAGTTTTGTCTCCCCAAAAGCAGTTCCACAAATGGCCGATAGCGAAAAGGTGCTGGAGCAAATCGATGTGCCGCAGGACGTGGAGATTATCGCCATCGTGGTAAATGAGAAGGGTGCCGAGCGCGGTATTGCCACCGAAGGCGTTACGACCTTGGGTTACCCTTGTTCGATCTCTGAGACATTTCTGCGCAAGAACCAAAACCAGACAATCGAAGAATGCTATCG
>WNGO01000777.1_pt1 | contig 50937 bp, 42 predicted proteins | sample 5400511 | NCBI WGS metagenome assembly WNGO01 (sample SAMN13153380, study PRJNA577476) | soil metagenome | isolation source: 20 cm soil or saprolite under Garry oak tree replicate 2 | place: USA:California | collected 2016-06-15 | reverse complement strand
TGCTCATCAGCTCGGAGGCCCGCCCGGAGGCGCACGACATGACACTGTTCATCGACAGGGAGCGCTTCCTGGTGAAGCCGTTCTCGCTCGATACTTTGTCGACGCAGATCGAGGAGATCGTCCACGGCGATCAAGAGAAAACGCTAGGCAGGGGGGACGAAGTCGCCTCGTCCGACGACGCGAGGGACTAGCACGGAGCTCCCGAGGCAGGACTCGAACCTGCGACCCGTTGCTTCAGCGAGCCGGGCGAGCCTACCTCAGACAGTGTAGCTGAGGCTACAACAGGACCGGACGTTTCGCCAGTCGAACGGCCGACCAGCAAAAAGTCGCCCCCGAAACCGTCACCGAAACCGTCTCCGCGCAAGCGGCGCTCGTGAGCGGTGGCGTCGGCGGACGCGGAGCGTAGCGCGGGGGTCTCCAAAGCGGAGTGTAGACCAGCGGTCTCCAAACTCGGCGCCGCTATGCCGGGCCGCAGTTTTTTTCGCAGGTTTCCGCACCGAGCTACACCATGTGCACCCATCCGCGCAAATGGACCGGCACAGTTTGCGGCACAGCGTGCCAGAGCCCGCTACGTTGTTCAGCGGCCCGGTCTGGCCAGGTAGCTCAGTTGGTAGAGCAGCGGACTGAAAAGGTTGCATCATCTCTCAATCGACTCTGCCGTCGTTTTGCCGTCGCGAGGCGATCCGGGTTGTTCGCCTAGATCAGTTGCATGGGTGTAGCTGCAACGGACGCGACAGCGTTCAAAGTGCCTGACGGCCGAATCAAAGTCGCAGCATGCCCCCCCCAAAAACAAACGACCGGGGGCCGTGCGTGGGCTCGCGGTTACCCGTGCCGGCTGTTCTGGCCGAACGTACGCTAACGGACACTGCTCGGCTAAGCTCTCGGACTTCTCACAACCGGCGCTGAGGCTACCGCCGAGTTTGCTGGGCGACCAAAAGAAAGCACTCTTGAGGCCGGGCTCGAGTCAGAACGCACAATTTCCCGGTAATGCCTGATCAATCCGCTGCGGAGCACTCGCGGGCACGAAGAAGGTCGCCACCGTGGTCGCGTCGACCGCTCCTTCGTTGCGCGCGATGTGCACCACCCCGCCTTCCTCAGTGAATGCGGTACCGGCGGGGTGAAGCGTTGGAGAGCAGGTGGGATCGTCCCCACGGTATATCGTCAGCGCTCCGGTTTTTACGACGACCAGCACGGGACCGGGATGTGAGTGCCAGCCGGAAGTCCCACCGGGTGTTATGGCTATGTTTGCGACTACGATGTCGGTGTTGTCCTTCGACTTGAGCTGGGCGCAATAACCATCGGGTCTGGATTCACGGTCGGTGTTGTCGTGCGATTCGACTTGGCGGTCGTGACCATCGGCTTTGCATCTAACGTTAAACGTGCCGAGGTTGCCGCGTCCGACCACTGTGCTGGTAAATCCGACTCCGAGCGTGAAATTCGGCGCAGTGATTCCCGCGTTTGAAGACTCTCTCGATGTCGCCGTGTCTCTGCATGCGAGCGCTCCGATAGCGACAGCCACCACTGCCATGAGAACTCGATGCGGGCGAAGCCATCCTGCGAGCATCATGTCGTACTCCCTTGGTGAACAGAACCGGACCGCTTGCAGACCCGTTCGCGCCATTCGGCGCGGTGCACGCGAGGTTTTTTGCCGGTTGTTCTAGCCGAGTCTATGATGACGGGGAGCGCTCATCTATCCCTCAGACTTCGCTCAGACTTACCTCAACTGGCGTTGACCCGCGGCGCAACGCGAGTCGGCTATCCGGCTACAGGTGGCGCTACGCTATCGCTTCGGAAGCCCAATGCGCCGACGAAGTTTCTCGAAGCGAGGGTCGCGCTGCAGACCATCCACTATTGTGTGCATCCATTCGAACCCGAGAGATCGATCATCCACCGCTTTGTTCAGCCAGGCGAACGCCTGATCGTTGTCGGCAAGACCGATATAGACGAGGGCGACGTCGAACGCGCCCCCATTTGTTCGCCGCGACCGATCGAGCATTTCAGCGAGTATCCGCCGCGCCTCCTCAGTACGTCCCCCGCGACCGAGCACGTAGCCGAGGAACGCCTGGCCACGTGGGCCCCCGTTCACGGTGATTCGCTGTATTTCCGCGATCGCCTCGGGCCACATCTGCTTCTGCTCGTAACACTCCGCGGCAATCAGGCCCGCTCGGTTCAGCGGTGGGCGGAGAGATCTGAGTTTTTCGAGTTGAGCGAGCGCTTCGTCGCAGCGGTCGTTCGCGAGAAGGGCATTCGCAAGCTCGGCGTTGGCCGTAGGAGAGAGCGGGTCGAGCTCGAGAGCACGACGGGCTTCCACAAGCGCTTCGGCCGGTCGCTGTGTCATGGCATAGAGCTGCACCAACCCCTCATGAAATCGGGCGTTGGTCGGCTCCAGCGCCACCGCGCGCTTCAACTCCGTTTCTGCTGAGGCCAGCTCGTAATTGTCTCTCCTGATGAAGCTCAGCGCCTCGTGCGCCTCTCCAGAGGAGTCGTCCAGGGCGATTGCTTTGAGCGCGGCCTGCTCGGCAAGCGCCAGTCGGTCGGGACGTGATAGCTCAGGGTCATCGCCGAAGGCGATTCTCTTATGCATGAGTGCGAGACCGGCGTAAGCGGCAGCGTAGTTGGAATCGAGGGCAAGAGCCTGGCGAAAATATTCCAATGCTGCGCGGGCACCACTGTCAGTGCGGAAGCGCACGGGATCATTGCCGCGAATGTAAAGCTCGTACGCCGCAACGTTGCGCGTGGAGCCGCGCTTGATATGAGCGAGAGCGCTCTCCCCCAACCGCAGATCGAGCTCACGCGCTACCGCGCCGGCAATATCGCTCTGAAGGGAGAAGATGTCTTTCAGCTCGCGATCGTAGATTTCCGACCAGCGAGTGGAACCGTCCCGCGCATCCACGAGCCGGACCTGAACCCGGAGTCGCGAACCGGCCTTCTGTACCCCGCCCTCGAGGATGTTGGACACTCCCAGACTGCCAGCTATCCGGCGCACGCCCGCGCTGCTGTTCTTGAAGGCGAATGCGGAGGTGGGAGCCATGACGCGAAGATTCGGGATTCTCGCCAGCACCGCGCTCAACTCCTCGCTGAGGCCGTCCACGAAAGCCGCGTCCTGCTGATCGCCGCTGACGTTCGCAAACGGGAGCACCGCTATTGATCGTTGCGCCGCAGGGAGGGGGGTGCTGTGGCCCAGGGTCGCACGTAGCCAGGCAGCCATTGCGATGATCACGACGATGGCGACCGCTCCGATCGCGTACGGCGCCGAGCGGCGTCGGGGAGAACGCTCCGGTTGCCGCTGAGCGACCGGCATCGCGTCGGCGGGCACCGGCGCGGCGGGCGGCCTGGGCCGACGCGGTGGTGGCAGCGATTCCAGCACAGCTATCCGCTCGGTCTTCGTCTTCGCGCGAACCTCGGCTACGAGATTTGCGACCGCGGGCCCCACGCTCGTGCCGAGCTCCTGCGCCACGACTGCTTCGTAGTGCTCCGCGTACTGCAGCGCCGCTGCATGATCACCAGCGTTCATCAGCGCGCGTATGAGGCCGCTGGCGTTCTTGCTGCTCACGGGATCGGTCTCGGCGAGCTTGCGCCACCAGCGCACCGCAGTCGCGTGGTCCTGCGTAGCTTCGGCGCTCTGCGCCAGTCGTTCCAGTGCACCGGAGTAGCTGCGCTCCAGACGCGCACGCTTGGCCTCCAGCCACTGCTCGAACTCCGGCGCGTCGCTGAGATAAAAACCGTCCAGGAATGGCCCTCGATACACCTCCACCGCCCCTTCGAGATCGCCACGCGCGAGAGCGCTCTGGAATCCACCGACGTCGCTGCTGACCACATCCGGATTCAGACGCACGGGATTCACACCGGCAAACACGGCCTCGTCTATCGAGCTGCGGATGGCGTACAGCAGCTGCTCCAGCGAATGCCGCCCGCGCGACTGCGTGCCGTCCGGCCAGAAGAGAAGGAGCAGCTGATCACGGCTGCGGCCTTGCTCGCCAGCCGCGGCAAGCACAGCGAGCAACGCCAGTCTGCGGTGCTGGTGTCCGTGCTTGCCGAGGAGAGTGTCGTCCGCCGGGCCAGCGAGTGCGAGCGTCCCGAACGTCCGAAGACGATAGCGAGTCACGAAGCGAACCTAGGGCGGGAGCAACAGGTGAGCAAGGAACCCTGAGCCAACTCTGAGCGGCTACTGAGTTCGTGCTGGGCGGTAATCCGTAGACTTGCAACCTTCGACACGCTTCAGGTTCGCATGCAGCCAGCGACACCTCGCGCGCGCGCGTGCGACGACGCAGGACATATAAGTACTATTCGCAAACAACGTTGTTGAGTCAGTGTTGTTGGACGGGAGCAACAGGCTCCGCGAGGCTCGTCTCTTATGGTGTTGATCACCCGTCGTACCACCAAGCTCCGGCCCTGCTGATCCACAGGCAGCTGACGCCCATGAGCCCAAGCCCCCACCCGACGGCCACGCCACTCGAATGATCTGCCGCACACCTATGGAGATATCGGGGATACCGACATCTGGCGGGCGCGCGAGTACATCCAGGTGCGGCCCGACCACCTCCGCGAAGCCGCCTCTATCCATGGATCGGGACCGTTCCAACCGTCCCCAGACCGTACCGGAGCCCGGGGTGGCTTCCGAGGCTGGGCCAGAACTCGTTGCGACAGGTGGATCTGTGGAGCTCCCGAGGCAGGACTCGAACCTGCGACCCGCCGGTTAACAGCCGGCTGCTCTACCAACTGAGCTACTCGGGAATGAAGCGCGAAATATCGTTGACGCTGGGCGGGCAATCAACCTGCGGCGGCCGGCCCGGGCGGCCTGGGATCGGACCATGGTCGAGGTCGGGCGTGCGGTCCCTCCCTCTCTGCCCCGATGATCGCGTCCCAGGCAACCCAGTGAGTCACGGCCGCGAGTGCGTCCTCCGGTCCCGGTCAGGAATGCGTGGCATGCTGCGGCGCTCCCGGCGCGGGGCGCGACGCGCGTCGCCCCGGGAACCCTGTCCCCAGAGCGGCGGCCGCTGCGCCAGTTCGCGAACCAGCAGCCGGGCCACGTCGCGCAGCAGCGCCAGATCTCCCTCACTCCAAACGCGCGGCTCGGGGTCCATGACGCAGAGCGCGCCGACCGCGCGCCCCGCCGCGTCGATCAACGGGACTCCGGCGTACGCCGTGACCAGCCCGTCTCGGACCGCGGGCGTGCGGGCGGTCAGCGGATGGCGGCGTGCATCCGCGACCACGAGCGGCCGGCGCGAGGCGGCGATGTGCCGGCAGAACGGGTAGCACAGCAACAGCGCGAGCGACACGGGCCGGCCGTAGCTGCTCGCCACCATCCGGCCGCGGCCGGCGACGAGCGAGACGTACACCACGGGGACGCCGAGCCGGCGACCGGCGAGCCGCGTGAAATCATCCAGCGTGCGTTGCGTGGGGCAGTCGGTGCCCGTGGTCGCGAGCGTCATGGCTTATGTGGTCTCAGCTTGGTCACGATCGCCGGCAGCCGGTCGAATTGGGTCCGCTTGTCGAGGAACTCGTCCGCACCCGCTTCGAGGCACTTGGAGCGGAGCTGGTCGTAGGCGTAGTTGGTCAGTACCACCACGGTGGGCCGGGGTTGCAGGCGCTTGGCCGCGCGCAGTACGTCCAACCCGTCCCCGTCCGGCAGCCGCATGTCGACGACCACGACGTCGGGCTTGGACTGGGGCAGCAACTCGAGCGCCTCCGCGACCGTCCCGGCTTCGTCGACCTTGTCCACTTCCCACATGTCCTGGAGCATCGCCGCCAATCGTACGCGCACGAGTGTGGAGTCATCGACGAGGAACACGCGCATCTCGACTTCGCTGCTCGAACGGGTCGTCGTCCAGGCCATAATGATCGAGCCAATCTGGGCCGCGGGTGCGCCCGCCGAAGTCGGCGAACCCCTGCTCCGGGTGTACGAAACGCCTGACAGCCGGGGGGGCTAGGGGGCGAGCCCTTGCTCGATGACGTAGCGGACCAGGTCCGCGTTGGTCTTGAGGTGCAGCTTGCGCAGCACGCGGCTGCGGTAGGTGCTGACCGTCTTCGGCCCGACCGCCAGGGTGACCGCGATCTCCTTGTTGGTCTTCCCGGTCCCGAGCAGGCACAGCACCTGATACTCGCGCGCCGAGAGGGCCTCGTGCGCTCGACCGGCGAACCCCGAGCGCAGCTCGACGGCCAGCCGCTCGGCGAGCGCGGGGCTGACGTAGGTGCCACCGGCGTGGGCCTTCTTCACCGCGGCGAGCAGCTCGGTCGGCGCCTGGGTCTTGCTCACGTAGCCCGCCGCGCCGGCGCGGAGCGCCTGCACGGCGAGCTGCCCCTCCGGGTGCATGCTCACGACCAGCACGGCGACGCGCGGGAATCGCTTCCGCAACTCGCGGATCAGGGGCACGAATCCGGGGCCGGGCATGCCGATGTCCAGAATCACGACGTCCGTGCGGGTGCGCTCGAGCCGGCGCAACAGCTCGCCGCCCTCGGCGGCCTCACCGACGACCTCGATCAGGTGGTCGTCGGCGGCGAGCTGGCGAAAGCCGGCGCGGATCAACTGATGGTCGTCCGCGATGACGACCCGGATCATTCGAGGCTGGGCAAGGTGAGCGTCAGCGTGGTCCCCCGACCGCGCTCTCCGGTGATGGTGACGGTACCGCCCAGGCTGGTCGCCCGCTCGCGCATGCCGAGCAGCCCGAGCGAGCGGGAATCGGAGAGGGCGCCCTCGCTGATGCCGCGACCGTTGTCCTGGACGCTGAGCTCGAGCGCCTCGGCGGAGAGCCTGAACCGGACCAGCACGCGGGTGGCACCGGCGTGCCGTGCCACATTGGTGAGGGATTCCTGGAAGATCCGGAAGGCGGCGGTGGCACGGCCGGCGTCGACCGCCGGTTGCTCGGCTGGCACCTCGACGCGGCAGGCGATGCCGGTCCGCGTCTCGAACTCGCGGGCCTGCCATTGGATGGCCGCCTGCAGGCCGAGCTCGTCCAGCACGCCGGGGCGCAGCTCGGTGGCGATGCGCTGGATCGCGCCGGCCGTGTCGTCGAGGATCGACTCCATGCCGTCGACCTTGCCGGCGAGCTCCGGGGCGGGCTGGGGAAGCCGCCGTCTGAGCCAGGTGAGGTCGATCTTGAGAGCGGTGAGCGCCTGCCCCAGCTCATCGTGGATCTCGCGCGCGATACGCGTGCGCTCCGCTTCGCGGACCGCCTCGAGCCGCGCGGCGAGGTCGCGCAGCTGCTCGCGGTGACCGTGCAGCTGCTCCTGCGCGCGCCGGCGCTCGGTGATGTCCTCGGCCACCCCGACGAACAAGCGCGGCTCGCCGTCCGCGCTCGGGAGGGCGGACACCGTGACCTGGACCCAGATCGGCGCCCCATCCTTGCGGCAGTAGCGTTTTTCCAGCGTGAACGACGTTCGCTTTCCGTCGGCCAATTCGGCCATCAGCTCCCGATTCCTGGGCAGATCCTCCGGGTAGGTGATGTCGGCGTACGTGAGGGAATGGAGCTCGGCGTCCGTGTAGCCGAGCATCCGTTGAAACACCTGATTCGTCCGAACGAAGCGCGCGTCGCGCCCCGCCACGGCGATGCCGACCGCTGCTTGCTCGAACGTCGCGCGGAGCAGGGCTTCTTGGCGCCGCAGCGCGTCCTCGCTCTCGCGTGCCGCGCCCTCGGCCGCACCACGCTCCGCCATGGCGGCTGCGAGCATGAGCCCGGTCACCGACGCCAGCGCCAGGAATGTCTGGACCAGCGCGAGATTCTCGGTGGGAGTCCCGGTGGCGAATGGCCCGAGCCCCCGCAGCGTGTGCCAGATCATCAAGCCGGCGATCAACGCCGTGGCCGTGGCGCTGCCGCGCGGGCCGAACCGCGCGGCGGCCCACACCACGATGGGGAAGACGGTATACACGTACGTCACGGGACTGCGCCACAGCAGCGCCGTCAGCAGCACCAGCAGCGCGACCAGCGCCGCGGCCTCGGGCGGGCGCCCCGCCGGCCGCGTGGCGCGAGCCCACGTGAGCAGCAGCGGGGCCACCAGCACGTCCCCCAGGGCATCCCCGCTCCACCACACGAACCACAGATGCCGGAGGGCAGCTCGCTCGACCATGCCGCTCGCCCACAGGCTGGCGAGCCCGAGCGTGGCGGAGAGCGTCGTGCTCACGAGCGCCGCCAGCGTGACGAGCCCGACCACGTCCCGGAGCCGATCGAGCGAGGGTCGAAACGCCACCAGGCGTCGCAGCAGCCAGACGGCGCAGACCGCTTCGAGGGTGTTTCCGAGCGCGATTCCGGCGGCTCCGCCGGCCGGCACCCCGGAGGTCCAGTTGAGCAGGAAGGCGCCCACCGCGATGCCGGGCCAGTAGCGGAGACCCAGGAGCAGTAGGGTGGCGAGGGCGACGCCGGAGGGCGGCCACGCGGAGGAGACGACCTTTTGGGCGACGGCGGCGATGAGGCCGAGTTTCGCCGCGCCGACGTAGGCGATGGCGACGGCGGCGAGCCCCGTGGGGTACCGCAGCCGACCGGTCAGCTCGAGGGGGTACGTTCGCGCGATCATTCGGGTGGCCGCACGTGCAGTTTGTGCACCCGCGCCCTATCATGCACGCGCCGGCGCGAAACGGCTAGGGGCCGGCGGGCGCTGCGGCGCGGCTCGCGGGCAGGTCCGCGGCGATCATGCCCAGCACGATCAACCCGCCGCCGAGCCACTGCAGCGGGGCCAGCCGCTCGCCCAGCACCAGCCAGGACGTCAGCGCGGCGAACAGCGGCTCGAAGCAGAAGATCAATGCCGCGCGCGCCGCGGTCATGTGTCGTTGAGCGGACATCTGGAGCAAGAAACAGATCGTGCTGGCGAACAGCACCGAATACGCCAGCGCGGCGAGGAACGCGCCGCTCCACTGGATCCGCGGCTGCTCGAGCAGCAGCAAGGCGCCCGCCGAGACGACGGCCGTCCCGGCCACCTGAAACCAGACGAGGCGACGCGCGTCGTACACGCGCGACAGCGCGGTGACCGCCACGATCTGGCCGCCGAAGCACGCGGCGCAGACCAGCGTCAGCAAATCTCCTCGATTGAGGCCGCCGGCATCGGGAGCCGTGAGCAGGTAGATCCCGAGCGTCGCCAGCGCCAGCGCCGCCGCGGTGTGCCAGCCCGGGCGCTGTCCCAGCAGCGCGAGTGCGATGACCGGTGCGAGCACCGAGGAAATGGCGACGATGAACGCCGAGCGCGACGCCGTGGTGATCACGAGGCCCGCAGTCTGCGAGATGAAGCCGAGCGCGACGAGCGCACCGAGCAGCAACCCGCCGCGCAGCTCGCGGCCGGTCGGCCGGGGGGCGAACCGCGTACCGGGCGTGAGCAGCAGCGTTGCGATTCCGAACCGCACCGTGAGAAACGCCAACGGCGTGGCAAACGCCAGAGCGCTCTTGACCGCGACGAACGTGGTGCCCCACAGGAACGTCGCGAGCAGCAGCGTCAGGTCGGCCTGGCGGCGGGTCACGCCGTCAGCGGGGCTCGTCCAGCACGCCGCGCACCTTCTTCGCCAGCCCCTCCGGCGTGAACGGCTTCTGCAGGAACGCGGTCCCGGGATCGAGCACGCCGTGCTGGGCGACCGCCTCGTCGGCGTAGCCGGACATGTACAGCACACGCAGGCCGGGGCGCAGCGCCGCCAGGCGGCGCGCCAGCTCGCGGCCGTTCATCTCCGGCATCACGACGTCGGTGAGGAGCAGATGAATCGGACCAGCGTGGCGCTCGGCCAGCGCCAGCGCGTCGGCCCCGCCGACGGCCACCACCACGCGGTAGCCCGCCCGCTCGAGCACCTTCTGCGCCAGCACCCGAACCAGCCGTTCATCCTCGGCGACCAGGATCGTCTCGTTGCCTGCGGCGGGCGCGCCCACGGGACTGGGGCCGCGCGCGGCGTCGAGCGGCGCCTCGACGCGCGGCAGGTAGATGCGGAACGTGGCGCCCTGTCCTAACGCGCTCTCGACGGTGATGTGGCCACCGCTCTGCCGCACGATGCCGTACACCGTGGCGAGTCCCAGTCCGGTTCCCTTGCCGCGCGGTTTGGTCGTGAAGAACGGCTCGAACACATGCGCCTGAACTAGGGCGTCCATGCCGACCCCGGTGTCCGATACCTGGAGCAGCACGTAGCGCCCGGCGGGGACGGTCGCAGCGGGCGACGCCCGCGTCCCGTCCAGCTCGACATTGCCCGTCGCAATCGCCAACCGCCCGCCCTGGGGCATCGCGTCCCGGGCGTTGACGGCGAGGTTGACGAGCACCTGCTCGATCTGCCCCGCGTCGACCCGTACGGCGCCCAGCCCGGGCGCGAGCGTGGTCTCGAGCGGAACGTCCTCTCCGATCAAGCGGCGCAGCATCTTGGCGACGTCTTTGACCAGGTGATTCAGGTCGATCACCATCGGTTGCAGAACCTGTCGCGCGCTGAAGGCGAGCAGCTGGCGGATCAGATCCTTGGCGCGGGTCGCCGCGTCGCGGATGATGTCGAGCTCCTCGCGATGCGGGCGGTCCGGCGGCGCGTCGAGCAACAGCAGCTCGATCGAGCCCAGCACCGCGGTGAGCACGTTGTTGAAATCGTGGGCGATCCCACCGGCCAGCCGGCCGACGGCTTCCATGCGCTGCGAGTGCTGCAGCTGCTCCTCCAGCTGGCGGCGCTCCCGCCGCACGGCGGCCCCTTCGACGGCGTGGGTGACGGCGGGGGCGAGGCGCTGCAGCCGGTCCTTCATGACGTAGTCGGCGGCCCCCGCCTGCATGACCGCGACGGCCGTGTCCTCGCCGACGCTCCCGGAGACCACGATGAACGGGACGTCGGGCGCCGTGGCGCGCACCACGGCGAGCGCCGCTGGCGCGTCGAAGTGGGGCAGCGAGTAGTCGCTCAACACGACGTCCCACGATTGCCGGGCCAGCGCCGCGCGCATCGCCTCGGCCGTTTGGACGCGCTCCTGCACGATCTCGCAGCCGCCCTGGCGCAGGGCGCGCACCATCAGCTCCGCGTCGCTGGCGGAGTCTTCGACGATGAGGACGCGGAGGACGCTGCCCGCCATTACGTGAGGTCCCGCAGGTATTGGCCGGTCACGGACGCGGCGACGCGGGCGACGCTCTCGGGAGTGCCCTGGGCCACGACGCGTCCGCCGGCCTCGCCCGCTCCCGGTCCCAAGTCGATGATCCAGTCGGCTCGCTTCACGACGTCGAGGTGGTGCTCGATCACGAGCACAGTGTGCCCGGCATCGACCAGCCGGTCGAGCACGCGGCACAGGGTCCGCACGTCGTCCAGGTGCAGGCCGGTGGTCGGCTCGTCGAGGATGTAGAGCTTACGCCCGCCCGCGCCGCGCTTCGCGCCGCCCGCGAGCGCCAGCTCGCGCGCGATCTTGAGGCGCTGCGCCTCGCCGCCGGAGAGCGTCGTCGCCGGCTGGCCCAACCGCAGGTAGCCGAGCCCCACCTGCTGGAGGTGCCACAGGGCGCGCGCCAGTCGCGGCTGGCGATGGAAGCGCTGCAGCGCCTGATCCACGGTCCACTCGAGCACCTGGTGGATACCGTTCCCCTGGACCTTGACCTCGAGGACCTCTTTCTTGAACCGCTTGCCTTCGCAGATCTCGCACGGCACGAACACGTTGGCGAGAAACACCATCTCGACGAGCACGTGTCCCGCGCCTTCACACGCCTCACACCGGCCGCCCGCCACATTAAACGAGAAAGTGCTCGGCGTGTAGCCGCGCGAGCGCGCCAGCGGCTCGGCGGCGAACAAGCCGCGCAGCTCGTCGAACGCCTTGATGTAGGTCACCGGGTTCGAGCGGGGCGTCCGGCCGATCGGCGCCTGATCGACGAGTACGACGTCCGCGATCGCTTCCCAGCCTTCCAGGGCCTGCACCGCGCCGACCGGCTCGCCCAGGTGCTGCTTCGCGGTGTGGGCGCCGGTGAGGCGGGCCTCGAGCTGGCGATACAGGACGTCGTGAACGAGCGTCGACTTGCCGGAGCCCGAGACGCCCGTGACGACCGTCAAGGTGCCGAGCGGAATCCGGATGTCCACTCCCGCGAGATTGTGCAGGCGCGCACCACTGAGCGCCAGCCAGCGCCGCGCGGGGCGGCGCGCCGACGGCACCCCGATCCGCTTCTCCCCCGAGAGGTACTGCCCCGTGAGCGTGCCCGCTTCGCGCACGGCCGCCGCCGGCCCCTGGTATACGACCTGCCCGCCCGCCTCGCCGCTCCCCGGACCGAGCTCGATCATCCAGTCGGCGCTGCGCATCGCCGCCGGGTCGTGCTCCACGACCGCCACGGTGTTGCCGCCGTCGGCGAGGCGACGCAGCAGCCCCAGCAGGCGCTCGATGTCGGAAGGGTGCAGCCCGATGGACGGCTCGTCCAGGACGTACAGCGTGTCCACGAGGTGTGACCCGAGCGCGTTGGAGAGGGCGATGCGCTGCGCCTCGCCGCCCGACAGGGTCCGCGTCAGACGGTCGAGCGTCAGGTATCCCAGGCCGACGTCGTGCACGAACGCGAGCCGCGCCGTGAGCTCCGCCAGAATGTGGACGGCGACCGCCCGCGCGAACGGCGGCAGCTCGAGCCCCGTGAGCCAGTCGCGTATCGCGCCCGCCGTCAGGCCGGCGACGGCCGCAATGTTCTTCCCGCCGACGCGCACCGCGAGGGCCTCAGGCTTGAGGCGCGCGCCGCCGCAGGCGGGACACGTCTTGGCCAGCTGGTATTGGCGCAGGAACACCCGGATGTACTGCTTGTAGCGCTTCACCTCCAGCCGCTCGAGGAATGGGAAGATGCCCAGAAAGCGGCCGTCCGCGCCGTGCAGCAGAAAGTGGCGGTGCCGCTCGGGCAGATCGCGCCATGCCGTGTCGAGCGGGATGCCGCGGGCGCGCCCCACCTCCCGCAGGATGCGCCGCCGGCCCTCGTAGCGCGGCTTGGTCCACGGGTCGAGCGCTCCCTGCGCCAGGCTCCGCTTCGGGTCCGGCACGATGAGCGACTCGTCGTACTCGAGTACCGCCCCGAATCCGTTGCACCCGGGGCACGCACCGCGCGGGTTGTTGAACGAGAACAGGATCGGTGTCAGCGCGGGGGCCGGCGTGCCGCAGTGTGAGCACGTGGGGTGCTCTGAGAAGCGGCGGCGATCGCCATTCTCGAGGGCCACCGCCACGCCCTCACCTTCGTTGAACGCCGTCGCGACCGCATCGGCGAGCCGGACCCGATTCCCCTCGGACGCGGGCAGGCGGTCGACCACCACCAACACTTCGTCGGCCCTCCGCACCCGGTGCTCGGCGTCTGGCTCGTCCAGCCGCACCAGCGCGCCATCGAGCTGCGCGCGCACGAACCCCGCGGCGCGCAGTTGGGCCGCGAGCTCGACGTCGGGGCGGTGGGCGCTTTGGGGCAGGGGGAACGTGATGATCAACGCGGAACGCGGAACGCGGAACGCGGAACTGGTAGCGCCGCCTTCCAGTTCCGACTTCCGCGTTCCGACTCCTTCACCTCGTGCCCGCACTTGACGCAAAACTGGGTCCCGACCCGCGCCCACAACAGCCGCAGGAAGTCGTAGATCTCCGTCGCGGTCCCGACGGTCGAGCGGCTGCTCGTGGTGGGGTTCTTCTGCTCGATCGCGACGGCCGGCGAGATCCCCTCGATCGCGTCCACCAGGGGCTTGGGCATGCGGTCGAGGAACTGTTTGGCGTACGTAGACAGCGACTCGATGTAGCGGCGCTGACCCTCGGCGTACAGCGTGTCGAAGGCCAGCGTGCTCTTCCCCGACCCCGACGGGCCGGTGATGACAGTGAGCGCGCGGCGCGGCAGCTCAACCGTGATCCCCTTGAGGTTGTGCTGCCGCGCGTTGCGGATGATGACCCGCTCGGGGGACGAAGGCATAACCAGTGAAGATAATAGGGACTCGGGGTTCGGGGCTCGGGACTCGTGGAGCCTCGCCCGATACCCTAGCCTCGAGGCCCGAGCCCCCGTACTTTCGCCCCCTCATGCCCCTCGCCCTGACGCCGCGCCTCCTGCGCCGCGGCCTCGAGCTGTTCGCCGTCATCTCCCTCATCGGCGTCGCCGTCGTGCTGGTCGTGTTCGGCGAAACTCTGGACGCCGTGCTCTCGGCGCTCGCGCATCTGCACTGGGGGTGGCTGCTGCTCGGGCTAGGCCTCGCCTCGATGGATTGGATCGGCGGGGGCACACGGCTGTGGGTTGTCGCCCGGCACGTGCACGCCGGCGTGCGCTGGCGCGACATGGTGATCGCCGGAGGGCTGAGCGCGTGGGCGGCCTACCTCACCCCGTTTCAAACTGGTGCGGGTCCCACCATGATGTGGGCGATGGGCCGCGCGGGCGTCCGGCTTCCCGAAGCCATGACCTCCACGTTCATGACCTTCGTCGCGACCGTTGCCTTCTTCGCGCTCGCCGGGCCGCTCGCCATTTACCTCGGTGCGGGCCGGTCGCTGGCGGCCCATAACGTCGTGCTGGGTATCACCTACTATGGGCTGTTTCGTGCCAGCCTCACCATCTTCGGGATCCTGGGCGTGCTCATGCTGGTCGCGATGGTGTTTCCGGTGTGGCTGCGCGATGCGGTGCACTGGCTGGCGACTCGGGCTCAGCGCAAGAGTCGTCGCGTCGCCGCCCGGATCGAACACCTGCGGGAGGGAATCGACCGGGCGCACGAATGCCTCGTTGCGTTCGGCAGCCCCAAAGGATGGCTGGCGTTGTTGTGGGCGCTCCTGCTCTCCGGGCCGTCCCACGCGAACAAGTTGCTCGCGGGGTATGTCGCGTTACGTACGCTCGGACTGCACACCAACTTCGTCGACATCCTGCTGCTGCAAACGTTCATCACGTTCCTGCTCTACTTCGCGCCCACGCCCGGTTCATCAGGGTTGGCCGAGCTCCTGTCGGCGGCGGTGATGCAGATCTACGTCGCGCCGTCCGAGCTCCCCACCTACACGCTGATCTGGCGGTTCATCAACAGCTACGCGACGGTGATCGTCGGGTCGCTGCTGTTCTGGCATTGGCTCAAGCGGGGCCTCGTCGGGCGCGAAGAGCCCGTCGTGGCGGAGGGGGGCGGTGGGTGAGACCAGCGGTGTAACCTGTGTTTCCTTGCGCGGTTACAACGCTGGGCGTAACTTCCCGCGCTGGCTCTTTCCGCTTTAGGGGCTCCGCACCATGTCGTTGTTAGAGCTCGGTGGGAAAAGGTTCACCCTCCCGGTCGGCGAGGTGGCGCTCGGCAGTGATGCGGCCTGCGCGATCCCGCTCACCGGGGCAGGGGTGTTGCCGCGCCATGCCCTGTTCCAGGGGCAGCCGGACGGGCAGGTGGTGATCCGCAAGGGCACGCCGGCGGCGGAAGTGCTCATCAACGGGGTGCGGCTCGGCGCCGAGCCGACGCCACTCCTGCACGGTGACAAGGTCGAAGTAGGTGGCCACGAGCTCACCTTCGTGGACGAGCGTCGCTCCGGCAGCACGCAGTTCATTCAGAAGCTGCCGATGCCGGAGGCGCAGGCCGGGGCGCCGGCGGCGCGGGGGCCGGGCAAACCGGGAGTCGCCACCAACACCGGCGGTCGCGTGGTGAGCCTCACCGACGGTCGGGAGTACGTGATTACCGCGGCGACGATCGTGTTCGGGCGGGAGGCGGGGAGCGACATCGTGGTGGGGGGAAAAGACGTCTCGCGGCGCCACGCGGAAATCATGCAGACGCCCAGGGGCTATGTGCTGGTCGACTCGAGCACCAACGGCACGTTCGTGAACGAGGAGCGCGTGCAGGGGCAGCGCGTGCTGCAGCGCGCCGACGTGATCCGGATGGGTGAGGAGAGCTTCCGGTTCTATGCCGACGTGGTGCCGGCAGCCGCGCCCGGCCAAGAGCCGGGCCCGGCCGCTGCGGCGCCGCCAGCCGCTGCCGCGCCGCCGAGCGTGCCCCAAAAGACCGGCGCGCCGGTGCGAGGGCCGGCCCCCGCCCCCTCTCCCGCCCCGCCTCCCGCTCCCGCTCCCCCCGCCGCCCCGCCGTCACGGCCCGCGGCGCCTCCCGCCGGGGCGGGCGAGCGGCTGAAGCACACGCTGCATGGCGTCGATGCCGTGCCGCGGCCCGCCCCGGCTGGCTCGCCTCCGTTGGCGAGCCTCCTCGTGAAGAGCGGCTCGCTCAAGAATCAGCGCTTCCCCGTGCGGACGCCGGTGTTCAACATCGGCCGTGCCGACTACAACGACATCGTCCTGCCCGACCCATCGGTGTCGACCGCTCACGCGAAACTGCAGCGTCGCGAGGGCGTCTGGGTGGTGGTGGACCTGGACTCGACGAACGGGACGTTCGTGGACGGCGAGCGGGTGAAAGGAGAGAGCCCGCTCGCACCAGGCGCGCTGCTCCGCCTGGGAGATATGCAGCTGGTGTTCGAGCCCAGCGACGACGCGCTGGCGGTGGCCCGGGGTGGGGGAACGCAGGTCATGAAGGGGGCCGCCCCGCCCTCGGCTCCCGCCCCGCCCCCACCGTCGCCCCTGCCCCCACCCCCCCGGCCGCGGCCGCCGGCGCGGGGACGGCCCGGCTCGCGGCGTCCGGCCGCGCAGGTGCCGGAGCAGCGCGGTAAGGGGTGTCGCAAGGGCGCGGCCGCGGTGCTGCTCGCGGCGGCAGGGCTTACGGCGCTCCTCTACCGCCTCCTCGCCTAGCGACGCACCGTGCACATCACCTGCGCAGGCCGCACCGACGTCGGCATCATTCGCTCAGGCAACGAGGACAGCTATCTCATGGTCCCCGATCGGGGGATCTTCGTCGTCGCGGACGGGATGGGTGGCCACGCCGCAGGCGAGGTGGCGAGCGAGATGGCGGTGCGCTTCGTGGCGCGCGAGCTCGGGTCGTTGAAAGGGCTGTCAGACGACCAGGTCGCCGACCGGATGCGCGCGGCGATTCGGTCGGCCAACGGCGCCATCTTCCAGCGCACGCTCACGGAGCACGACAAGCGAGGCATGGGGACGACCGTCACGTCGATGGTGCTCTACGATACGCGCTTCCTGATCGGACAGGTGGGGGACAGCCGGGCGTATCTGTTCCGAGACAGCAAGCTGATTCAGCTCACCAAGGATCACTCGTACGTCCAGGAGCAGGTGGATGCGGGGTACTTGACCCCCGAGCAGGCCCGCTCCCACCCGTACAGCAACGTCATCACCCGCTGCGTGGGGGCGAACAGCGACGTGATGCCGGACATCTACCTCGGCACGGTGAAGCCGAAGGACCTGTTTCTGCTGGCGTCGGACGGCCTCACCGGCATGCTGGAGGATCATCAGCTGGCGGACCTGCTGACGGCGATCCGCATGCCGCAGGAGCAGGTGGATGAGCTGATCACCGAGGCGAACCGCCACGGCGGGCTCGACAACATCACCGCCATCCTGGTGCGGGTCGATTCGGTGGAGGCACCGGTGGGGGACACCACGCAGATCACCCAGCCGGGAGTGCGGGGCTAGGGGGGGTCGTTTAGAGCAGTGATCGTTCCTGCCCGACCCGCTCCAGCACTGCCTCCCGCGGCAGCATCACCAGCTCGACAATCGCCTTCGCACTGACCGACGCGCTCCCGAGCACGAATACGCGCAGCCGCCGCGCCGAGCGATGCAGCTCTGCCGCGACCCGGGGGAGGCCGAGTCGAGTCGCAGCGTCCGCGCCAGCGAGTGGTATCACCGTGCCGTCGCGCTGTACCAGCGGCAAGTCCAGGGCGAGCATGTCGGGCTTCGCGGGGAAGTCGAGAAACAGCTCGCCCGGGGCGAGCCCGATCTCCCCGGCGAGCCGGTCCTCCACGTGCTGCTGCAGCTCGGGATCGTCGGCGGCCCACGCCGGCGCGTCGGCCGGCAGCTCGGTGGCGGGGAGATCCACGGCGCGCTTGGCCAGGCGGCGCTCGCGCAGCCGGCGGGCGAGGCCGGCGCCGTCCGCCTGCATCAGGTCGTGGATCAGCCCGTCGTCCGTCGCGACCGCGACCTGCTCGGCCGTGAGACGCCCCGCTGCGATCGCGTCGCGTACCAGCCGCTTGAACATCGCGGTGGCGCTGCGGACCGCGTGATGCCAGTACACGTTGCGGTACATCTGGTACTTCGCGAACAGCAGCGATTCGAGCGCGGCGAGCCCCTTCTCGTGTAACGCGAGCGTCGGCCGCCCGTCCGGGCCGCGGGCGACGGTCAGCGACATGAGCAGGCGGTCGACGTCGATCACCCCGTAGGGCACGCCGCACATCCACGCATCGCGCGACAGGTAGTCGAGCTTGTCGACATCGAGTGAGCCTGCCACCAGGCCCGCGAGCGGCTCGCGGCCCCCTCCCCGGATGAGGGTGAGCAGCTGCGCGGGTGCTACGCCCACATCCCGGAGCCGCTCGGCCAGCTCGCCGCCGGCGAGGTGGCGCTCGGCGACGGCTTCGTGGCGCGGCAGCCCCGCCTCTTCGAGCGCGTGGGAGAAGGGATAGTGCCCGATGTCGTGCAGCAGGGCGGCCACGGTGAGCGTGGTGCGGTCGCCGGACGCGAGCCGGGCGTCGCCTGCGTCTTCGAGCTGCGACAGCGCGCGCCGGGCCAGGTGATAGGCGCCGAGGGCGTGCTCGAAGCGGCTGTGCGTGGCGCCCGGGTAGACGAGGAAGGCGTGGCCCAGCTGACGCACGTAGCGCAGCCGCTGGACGGCGGGCGTATCGACCACCGCGAGGGCCGCGGGGTCGAGCCGGATGTTGTTCCACAGCGCGTCGCGGACGACTTCGAACGCCGTCAACGCGACGGACCGGCGTCCCGCACCGCGGCGTGCACCTGGTCCTGGAACTGCTCGAAGTTCTTCCGAAACATGTGCGCGAGCTTGGTGGCCTGCGCGTCATAGGCCGCCGGGTCGCGCCACGTGGCGCGCGGCAGCAGGACGTCCTCGGGTACGCCCGGGACGTGCAGCGGCACCTCGAGCCCGAACACCGGCTCGGCGGCGGTCGGAATGCGGTCGAGTTTTCCGGCGAGCGCGGCGCGCACCATGGCGCGGGTGAGCCCCAGTCGCATGCGCTGTCCGACCCCGTACGGGCCGCCCGACCATCCGGTGTTCACGAGCCAGCCTTGCACGCCGTGGCGCGCGATCTTCTCTCCCAGGAGCGCGGCGTAGGTGCTGGGGTGCAGCGGCAGGAACGGCGCCCCGAAGCAGGCAGAGAACGCCGCGTTCGGCTCGGTGACTCCGCGCTCCGTCCCCGCCACCTTGGCGGTGTAGCCCGAGAGGAAGTGGTACATCGCCTGGGCCGGCGAGAGCCGCGCGATGGGAGGCATGATGCCGTAGGCGTCGCACGTCAGGAACACGATGTGCGACGGGTGCCCCGCCATGCCCCCGGGGACGTGATTGGGGATGAAGTGGATCGGGTAGGACGCGCGGGTATTCTCGGTGATCGCCGCGGATTCGAGGTCGATCGCGCGCGTCTCCGGGTCCACGACGACGTTTTCGAGCACCGTCCCGAACATGCGCGTCGTCGCGTAGATCTCGGGCTCCCCTTCGCGCGACAGCCGGATCACCTTCGCGTAACACCCACCCTCGACGTTGAACACGCCCTGGTCGCTCCAGCCGTGCTCGTCGTCGCCGATCAGCGCGCGCTCGGGATCGGCCGAGAGGGTCGTCTTCCCGGTGCCCGAGAGCCCGAAGAACAGCGCCACGTCGCCCGCCTCGCCGAGGTTGGCGGAGCAGTGCATCGAGAGCACGCCGCGCTTGGGGAGCACGTAGTTGAGGATCGTGAAGATCGACTTCTTGAGCTCGCCCGCGTAGCGGGTGCCGCCGATGAGGATCGTCCGCCGGGCGAAGCTGATCACGATGAACGTCGCGGAGTTCGTGCTGTGTACGGCGGGGTCGGCGTCCAGCTCGGGCGCGTGCAGCACCTGCCACGCGGGCGCGAACCCCGCGAGGTCGGACGCCGTCGGCCGCAGGAACATGTTGTAGACGAACAGCGCGGTCCAGGCATTGGGCGTGACGAACCGGATCCCGATGCGGTGGTTCGGGTCCGCGCCCGCGAACAGGTCGCGCACGAACAGCTCCTGCCCGTTCAAGTGGCGCACCACGTCCGCGCGCAGCCGCTCGAAATGCTGGTCCGTCATCGGCTGGTTCACGCGGCCCCACCACACGTCCGCCTCGGACGCGGCGTCCCGCACGATGAACTTGTCGTTCGGGCTGCGACCGGTGTGCGGGCTCGTCACCGCGCAGAACGCGCCGCCCTCGGTGATCACGCCCTCGCCCCGCCGGGCGGCGTGCTCGTATAGGGCTGCGGGTTGCAGATTCCAGTGCACGGCCCGCTCCGGGGCGAGCCCGAGGGCGTCGAGCCCGGGCGCGCGCCGGTGGCTCTCGTGGACGGAGCGCGTCGCGTGCGCGGTCATGCGGTGCGCCGGGGACTGCTCACGCGGGCGGCCGGCGCCTGTGCTCCAGGGCGTCCACCGCGGCGATGACGGCCATGTTCACGATGTCGTTCACCTCCGAGCCTCGCTGTAACACATGCACCGGCTGGGCCATGCCGACCAGAATCGGCCCGATCGCCTGCGCACCCCCCACGCGGTCGAGCAGCTTGTAAGCGATGTTCGCGGCGTCCAGGTTTGGAAAGATCAGCACATTGGCCGCACCGCGCAGGCGCGAGAATGGGTATGTCTTGTTCAAGATTCGTTCCACCACGGCCGTGTCCGCCTGCATCTCACCGTCCGCCTGCAGCGCCGGCTCGCGCTCGTGCAGCAGCCTCACCGCCTGCTGCACCCGGTCGGCTGCGGGATGGCGCACGGAGCCGAAATTCGAGAACGACAGCAGCGCCACCCGGGGCTCGATCCCGAGCCGTCCCACGAACTCGGCCGTGGCGGAGGCGATCTCGACGAGCGTCTCCGCATCGGGCTCGATGTTCACGGTGCAGTCGGCGAAAAACAGGGTCTGCTGCGGGAAGACGAGCATGTAGATCCCGCTGACGTGCCGGCGCCCCTGCTCGGCCCCGATCACCTCGAGGGCGGGGCGGATCGCGTCCGCGTAATACATGTCGACGCCCGCCACCACCGCGTCCGCCTGGCCGGCCCGCAGCATCAACAGCGCGTGGTACATCGGGTCGAGCACGCGGGCGCGCGCCTCGCGCAGCGTGATCCCCTTGCGCCGGCGCCGCTCCCACAGCTCCTGCGCGAAGCCGTTCAGATGCGCACTGGTCCGCGGATTGGCGAGCGCGATGTCCTCGAGCGTCACGCCGGCGTCGTCGGCCTGGCGGCGCATCAGGTCGGGGTCGCCGAGCAGGATCGGCACGGCGATCCCCTCGTCGGCGAGGATGCGCGCCGCCTTGAGGATCCGGGGATCCTCCCCCTCGGGAAAGACGATCCGCTGCGCCTCCTGCTGCTGCGCCCGGCTCGAGAGTCCCCGCATGATCTCGCGCGCCCGCCCCAGTCGGGCGTCGAGCTGCGCGCGGTACTCATCCACGTCGATGACGCGCCCCGCGACGCCCGAGCCGACCGCCGCCCACGCCACCGCCGGCGCCACCCACAACAGCACCCGCGGGTCGAACGGCTTGGGGATCACGTAGTCGGGGCCGAAGCGCAGCCGCTCCAGGCCGTAGGCCCGCATCACCGCGTCGGGGACCTCCTCCTTGGCCAGCGCCGCGAGCGCGCGGGTCGCGGCCATCTCCATCTCTCCGTTGATCTTCTTGGCGCGCACGTCGAGCGCCCCCCGGAAGATGAAGGGGAAGCCGAGCACATTGTTCACCTGGTTCGGGAAGTCGGAGCGGCCGGTCGCGATGATGGAGTCGGGACGCGCCTGCCGCGCCTCCTCCGGCATGATCTCCGGGGTCGGGTTCGCGAGCGCGAACACGATCGGGCGCGGCCCCATCGCCTTGAGCATGTCCCCCGAGACGATCCCCGCGACCGACAGGCCGACGAACACGTCCGCGTCCTGGAGCGCTGCGGCGAGCGTGCGGGCCTTGGTCTTGCGCGCGAACCGGCTCTTGTAGCGATCGAGGTCGGTCCGCTCACTCGAGATCACGCCCGCGTGATCGCACATCAGGATGTGCTCGCGCTTCACGCCGAGGCGCACGTAGTGCTCCGCTGTGGCGATCGCCGCCGCCCCCGCCCCCGCGAATACCACCTGCACGGTGCCAAGGTCCTTCTCCACCAGCTCCAGTGCGTTCAGGAGCGCGGCGCCCGAGATGATCGCGGTGCCGTGCTGGTCGTCGTGGAATACGGGAATCGACAGGGTTTCGCGCAGCTGCTCTTCGATGTAGAAGCAGTCGGGGGACCGGATGTCCTCGAGATTGATGCCGCCCACCGTCGGCTCGAGCAGCCGGCAGAAGCGGATCATGTCCTCGGGGTCTTCCGAACCCACCTCCAGGTCGAACACATCGATGTCGGCGAACGCCTTGAACAGGATCCCCTTGCCTTCCATGACCGGCTTGCCCGCGAGCGGCCCGATGTTGCCGAGGCCCAGCACCGCCGTCCCGTTGGTCACCACGGCGACGAGATTGCCCTTGGCGGTGTACGTGTAGGCCTCTTCGGGCCGCTGAGCGATCTCCCGGCACGGCTCCGCCACCCCGGGGGTGTAGGCGAGGGACAGGTCGTGCTGGTTCTTGAAGGGCTTGCTGGGCGAGACCTGGATCTTCCCAGGGCGACCCTGCGAATGGTAATCCAGGGCCTCCTGGCGCCGGATCGACATCGAGGACACAAGTCCTTTTTTGTGAAGGACTTATGCTACCGGGCCGCCGCAACCCTGTCAAGGCGGCGGAAGTACCGTGGGCCGTGTGTGATACAACACCTCCGCCGTGCGGCGATCGGTCACGCTGGGGAAGCTCACGGTCGGGACCGCGTTCATGATGTCGAACCGGCTGGGGCTGTGCTTCAACAGCCCCAGGCTGTGGCCCAGCTCGTGGATCGCGACGCGCCGCAGGCAGGCCGCCAGCTGGGCGTCGCTGAACGCGCCGGCCTTGACGCCCAGCGTCACATGCAGCACCCGCGCCGACGAGTCGCGGAACACCACCGACGGATTGGTCGTCGAGCCCGCGCAGGCATCGACCGTCGACGTATCGGGCGGGACATCGGGCGGCGGCGTGGCCTCCCACCGCACGATCACGTCGGCGGCGCTCGAGTCGGCGACCTGGACCGCGCGCAGCTCGCCGTACAGAAACTGCGCGTTCCAGGCGGCGACTCCAGTCGCGACCAGCGCCGGCATGGCGGCGCGCGGATCGGCGTAGTAGCGCACGGGCAGCCGAGCCGCGGGCCAATGGAACACGAGGCTGATGTCGGGCGGGATCGTGTCGGCGAAGTCGTAGGTGCAGCCGGCGCAGTCGCGCACCGGCGCGGTCGGCTCGCAGGCGGCGGCGACGACGCAGGCCAGCGCCAACCCGGTGCGCCTCACCGCGCCGCGCCGCCGCCCCAGCCGGCGCGCACGGCCAGCGTCACGCGATGCACCAGGCGGGGTGAGTCGAACCCTTCACTCTGGAGCGCGGGCGTGCTGAAGCGATGCGCGTCGTAGCGCGCCTGCACGCCCAGTCCATAGCGTGCCCCGGCGGCAGGTGCGTATTCGACCGTGACTTGGCCGAGCCCGGCGATGGCCCCGCTCCCCTGTCGGAAGATCCCGGTCGCGTCGGCGGGGAGGTATTTGAGCCCGCCCACGCCGAGGGCGACGGCGAAGCCGGCGGGGAGCGGACGCTGCAGGGCGACCGTGAAGGCCAGGGTGCTCACGCGACCCAGGCCCGTCGTCGTGCCATCGGCGTCATGGCGCTCGAGCGGGCTGGTGGAGAAGTCGAGCGTCGCCTGCGCGGTCCAGCGCTCGCCCACGGGGGTCGCGGCCGTGACGGCTAGGGCGGGGGCCAGGGCGGGCCGCACGTCGAACGCGCTGACGATCGAGTCGTGCACCAGCGTCGAGGTGTAGCGCGCGCCCACGGCCGCACGCACCAGAAGCTGGGCCGGCAGGGGGCCTGCTGTACAGGCGAGGCCGCCCGTGAGGCCGGCCAGGCGCCAGTACCGCGCCGCCACGCTCAGCGGATCCGGATGATGGTGAGCCGCGGTGCGACGGCGGGCGGCAGCGGCGCGCCTCCGCTGCCGGTGAATATGAGCGCGAATCCGCCCGCGCCGCCGCGCTGCAGGGCACGCTGGTAGACGCCCGAGCCCGACCGCAGTACGCCGCTCAGGCTGACGGCTGCGCCGCCGCTGGCGGCCGGCACGAGCGGGAAGGGCCGGGGGAAGTCATTCGGGTCCTGGCTGTTGAGCGATCGGTAGGTCGCCCGGAAATGCCACGAGGTATAGCGTAGTTCCGGGGGCGCGGTGAAGCCGGAGACGGTATCGTCGGAGACCCAGTTGGCCAGCGCCCAATGCGTCAGCGTGGTCGCGAACGACTCGCCCGTTTGGGCCGCGAGGTTGGCCGCCCCGCTGAGTCCGGTGTTCACCAGCCGGTGGGGCAGGGAATCGCCGAACTGATCTACGATAAAGCGGGTAAACAGCCAGCTCGCTCCGATCTCGCCGATCGTCCCGTTGTCCTCCGGGATCTCGAGCGGATAACTGCCGGTCGCACTCAAGTACTGGTAGGCGTCGAACACGGGGTCGATGGCGTAGCGGCTGAACGTCGCGGGGTCCCCGGGCAGGTAGCTCCGCCCCGCCAGCTCCTCGGCGTACTTTGACAGCCCCTCGTCCAGCCATCCTTCCTCGGGGTCGCTGTTCCGGACCAGCGCATGTTGCACGAAGTTGATCATGTGCTGGAACTCGTGCGTGAACGTGCTCGGCGTTTGCAGCTTGACCGTGGTGGCCGTATGCGGGCACGTCAACCTGCCCGTCGAATCGGCGACGATCGAATAGAAAATCTCGCCGTGATTGAATCGCGACGCGAATGCGGGGTCGAGATCTCCCGAGAAGAAGAACCCGGCGACGAAACTCGCGCTCGCGCACTGGCTGCTGCGCGGCACGAGCTGGTTGACGACGCCCGTCATGAGGACGATCACCACCGTGTTGGAGTCGATGTCGGAGATGCTCCCGAACGCGGCGGTGTCGAGCGGATACAGGCGCGAATCGAACTCCTGCTTGAGCGTATCGAGGTCGGCCGAGTCGAGGCCGGGCGCCGGGGCCAGCGTGTCCACGTAGATGGCGATGTGCGCACCCACCGCCTGGACCCGTGCCGCTACGCTCTTGAACGACGAGCAGTCCAGGGTATCGCACACCGTAAACGTCCGGAGCGTCCCGAGTACCGGCGGGCTCGCCGCGACGGCAGCCGGGGCCGCCGCGGGCGCGGGTGACCGCCCGCGGCCGGCCGGCACGCTGTACGCGCGCCGCCGCGCCAGCGAGCGCAGGAAGCCGTCGAACGCCGTCGCCACGGAGGAACCCCGCGCCGGCGTTGGCGACGCCAACGCGGCGAGTACGGCCGTGGCGCCAGGCGCGGTGCCGCGCAGCTGGAATGGCGCCGTGGCCCCGGAGCTGCCGGTCACGGACTGCGGCACCACGAGGTATTCAGCGGAATCCGCCGCGCTATTCGCCGGGAACGTCACGCACCCGGAATCGGACGCGGGATCGACCGAGGTATACGCCCCGACCGCGAGCGTGATCTGCGTGGCCCGGCCGCCGCACGCGGCGAGCGGATCGGGACCCGCCGGGTGATCGTTGCTGCATGCGGGGACCGGGGCGATGAGCACGAGTGCGAGCTGCACCAGGGTCCGACGGGTCATGCCGAGCCTCCTCGGTCTTCAGAGTTTACAGCTACCAGAGTATACCCGGCGCTCGCGTTTATGATGAAGCGCTGAGCTTTCGGGCCGCCCACGCCACCACCAGCAGCAGCCCGTACATGCAGACGATCAACGGTCCCGTAGGAAGGTCGGCCTTGTAGGAGACCCACAGACCGAGCGAAGAAGCGAGCGCGCCGGAGGCCCACGAGATGTAGGTGAGCCGCCGCATGTCGCGGGTGAAGAGAAACGCGATCACGGCCGGTACGACGAGGAAGCTGAATACCATCAAGACGCCGGCGACCGGCACGGCGAGCGTGATCACGACCCCGAAGGACAGGTAGAAGAGGAAATCCCACCAGCGGATCTTCCATCCCTGCCGCTCGGCCTCCTCGGGGTGGAAGGAGATCGTCAGGAACCGGTGCCGCAGCACGTAGTGGAATACGCCGAGCACCGCGTAGCTGGCGGCGAGTTTGAGAATGGTGGGCTTGAAGTTGACCCACAGAATGCTGCCCGTCAGGGTCTTCTCGATCGCTTCGCCGCCTCCCGGCACCTTGTTCGCGACCAGAACGGCTGCGGCGGAAGCCACGACGTACACGATGCCGATGAACGCCTCCTGCGGCACCCGCTGGCTTTCCCGGTGCGAGGTGCGGGTCACGGCGAACAACAGCGCGCCCACCGCCGTCGCGAGCAGGGCGAACGCGTACGCCCAGGTCGAGTCGGCCTCCACATGGATCAGGAGGGCTGAGAGGCCGCCCAACGCCGCCATCTGGGCGAGCGAGAGGTCGACGAAGATCACCTCGCGCGCGATCACGTGCAGGCCCAGATAGGAGAGCATCGCGACGAGCACCATGCATGCCACAAACGGCGGGATCATCAACTGGAAACCGGTCACGCCTGCCTCCGCTCGCGTTAGTTGGCCGCGGGACCGCCCCCGCCGAAGGCGCGGGCCAGCTCCGTGATCCAGAGGTTCATGAGATCGAAGTAGGTGTCGATGCCCGGCGCGCCGTTCGTGTTGGACGGAACGATCACTGCCTTCGCTCCGGTTTTTTGTGCCACCTCGAGTACCTGGTTGCGATCGTAGTAATTCGTCGACAGCAGCACCTGGATGTGCCGTTCGCGCATTTCGTTGATGACTTCGAGGACGTGCCCCGGCGTCGGCGGGATCCCGGGTTTGGGCTCGATGTAGTCGATGCAGGGGAGCCCGTACTCCCGGGAGAAGTAGTCCCACTCCTTGTGATAGCAAGCGACCTGTTTGTCGCGAAATGGCAGCGCTTGCTTGAGCCACCCGCCCAGCCGGTCGATAAGCGGGGCCCCCTGGTACTGTTTGGATTTGAGAAAGCCGAGCAGCTTCCCCTGCCGGCTCAAGTCACTGAGTGTCGGCGCGCCGAGCAGTTTAACCAGGTCGTCTCCGAATAGCGCGCGGTAGATCCGCTCCTCGAAGTCCTTCTCGCGCCCCGCGAAATAGTCGGCGTTCTCCGGCGACACTCGTTTGAGACCGGTCAGAATGTTGCGGGCGATCTGGACCGCGTTTATCGGATCGGTCCAGATGTGCGGATTGCCGAACACGTGGATATCGCCTTGCGCGCGCGAGAACGTAGTGGGAACGTCGAGGAGATCGACCCCTGCGTACGCGGCCACGTAGCCCGGCCCGCCCTCGGTGACCTTCGGGTTGTTGGCCTTGTCCAGCAGCGCCGGCACCCAGAGTTCGAGGTCGAGGCCCGTCGTCACGAACACGTCCGCCTGCGACAACGTCGGCACGAAGCTGGGCTTGGGCTGCACGTAGTGCGGGTTCTCGTCGCCGCTGGCGATCGAGGTCACCGTACCGCGGTCTCCCACGATCTCGCGCGCGATCGCCGCGTATGTCGTGAGCGAGGTGACCACTCTCACGGGACCCGCCGCCGAGGGTGGGCCGACGTGGAGGGCCAGGAGGAGCGCTACGTAAGTGATCATGTCAGTACGTCTCGTGTTTGTGTGGTCCGATGGCCCAGACTGCTTGGAGGGCGAGCTGCTGCGACGCCGCCCGGCCCGCAGGCTTCACCCAGGCGTACTGCGCACGCAGTTCCACCCACTCACTCTCCCATAGCGTGAGCGACGGGGTGATCTGCCGTGTGATCACGGTCGAGAGCGGGTCTTCGACGTAGTCGTAGCGTGCGCCGGCGATCCAGCGCTGGCCCAGCTTGTACGTCGTACCGGCGTACCAGCCGACGTGAGTCGCCCCAGCGCCGGCATACTCTCTCCGCAACGCGTAGAGCTCGGCCCGCAGCGTCCATTCGCGGTACAGCGCTTGGGCCGGTGGACGCCAGGTCAGTCGGAAATCGAGACCGCCAACCTTGGTGCGCAAACTCGAGTCAGGGTCGGTACCGTACAGGCCGGTGGCACCGATCTGCATGTAGGCGGCCCGTGTGAGCTGCCAGAAGTTGAGCAGGTGCACGAGGTACGTGGGGCGTCCGCTCCCGCCGAACAGCTCGGCGTCGCTTGCGCTGCGCGTGACCTGCGCGGTGATCTCGTGCGTGCCGAGTCCGCTGAAGGCTCGGTACAGGGAGATCCCAGTGCCGGCGAGGCCGTCGTCCCCGAGATACGCCCGCAGCGCGGCCGGGTATTCCGTCTCCGGGAGCGCGTGCAGGTGCCAGCGGTTCAGCTCGCCGAACTGCTGGCGAAACTTCCCGATGTCGAAGCGGATGTGGCCGGGGAGTCCGGTCCAGTAGGCGTACCCCTCCTCTACGCTCACCGCTCCGTTCTCCAGGCTCACGAAGATCTTGGTGCTCGAGTACGGATCGAGCGCCGACTGAAACCCGACCTCGAATTCCCGGGGATCGAAGTTGTCCCGCTGGATTCCCGGACGCTGCGCGGAGGCCCGGACGTCGCCCGTGACGCTGATCTCCGGGTTCAGCTGCGCCTGGTTCCGCTCCCGTCCGATGAACCTCGTTTGGCCGCTGGTGTCCGCCCGTCCCCGCAACGTGTCCGTCCCCGCTGCGGCCGCGGCGGCGGCGCGCAGCGCCGCCAGCTCGTCGCCGGCGCCGGTGTCCTTCGGGGCGCGCGCCGGCGCCGCGCCGGGCTGGCGCGCCCACGCGGCGCGCAGGCTGTCGAGCCGTGACCGCAGCGCCCTGAGCTCCGCGGCGAGCGAATCGACCTGCCGCTGGAGCGGCTGCTGCGCGCTGGCGTTCCCCGCGCTCCCCGCGACGAGACACGCGAGCGCGATGCTGCATGCATGGCGATGGATGGTCATCTCCCTCGATTCCCCCTTTTATCGGCCGAACGTGGCGCCCGGCCCCGTACGCTGCCGACGCACCTATCGTGAGTCCGGCGTCACGCGCGACGCCGGGTCGGCTACGAAAGGAAGGGGGGAGCGCGGGGTGGGGCGGTGAGATGGCGCGCGGGGGGCGTCGGCGCGACGGGGCACCGGTCATACGGCGCGTCGGCGCGGAGCGTCGCAACGAACGGAACGTCCGACCGCTCGATGGTGACGCGCGTCGCGGCATATTGGCACAGCACACACCGCAACTCGTCGTGCACCGCCAGACAGCCGGAGCCGTGCTGTGCTTCGATGTGGGCCGGGGCGGAGAACGGCTCCGCCGCGTGCGCCAGCGGCACTACCCCCCCCGCGATCCCCTGAAGGACGAGGAGCAGCGCGGCGAGCGGAGCCGTCCACTGTGTCCGTCGTAGCATGCGTGCGGTCACGCTTCTCGTACGGTTGGCGCGCCACGTCTGTTGGTACGGGCGTACGCGCGCAGTCGTCGCAACATCCGTCGGTCGTTCCGGACCGGATCGTCGCCCTTCGGCGTCTCGATAATCTTAATCACTTCGGCGAAACGTGGGTCCCGCATGATCCGCCGGAACGGCTCGGGCCCGATCTCCCCCTCGCCGATCCACTGGTGCCGGTCCAGGCGCGAGCCCTGCGCGCCCTTGGAGTCGTTTAAGTGCAGGCACTTAAGCCACGCGAGACCTACGGCGCGGTCGAATTGGTCCCACACTGTGTCGATCGCGCCGGCCACGTCATACCCCGCAGCGTGGAGGTGGGCCGTGTCGAGGCAGAACCCGACCCGCGCCCGGACGGCGGCCGGCATGGCGTCGCGCAGCGCCTTGAGCTCCTCGAACGTCGACCCCAGGGCCGTGCCGGCGCCCGCCGTGCCCTCGATCAGCACTCCGACGTCGTCCGGCGCCGCCGCGAGACACGCCGCGTAGCCACGCGCGTTACGCTCGAGGCCGGCGGCGCGGTCGTCGATGTAGTTGCCCGGGTGCGACACGACCCAGGGGATCCCGAGCGCGTGACAGCGCGCCAGCTCGCCGTCGAACGAGCGGGTGCTGCGCGTCCGGAGGCGTTCGTCGGGCGTCGCCAGGTTGATCAGGTAGCTATCGTGCGACACGGCGACCCGGATGCCGGCGGTCGTAAGCCCGGCGCGAAATTGCGCCACGTCGGGCTCGGCCAACACCGGCTCCCGCCACTGGTTCGGCGTCTTGGTGAAGACTTGGATGGCCGTGGCGCCGATCGCCAGCGCCCGGGCGGGCGCCGTCCCGACCCCTCCCAGCGTCGAGACGTGCGCGCCGAGCAGGTCGTCGCGAGTCGGCTTCAGTTCTGATCTCCTTCCCGGAACGCGAGCTGCGAGATGAGCGGCACGAACCGCACGCCGCCCGCGCGCCGCTCGTCGAGGCCGGCCGGTGTGCGCGTAAGGATGACCAGCTCCTGGGCGCTCAGGTCACCGATCGGAATCACCAGCCGGCCGCCCACCACGAGCTGCGCGACGAGCGGTGGCGGCACGTCCGGCGCCGCGGCCGTGACCAGGATGCCATGGAACGGAGCACGCTCCGGCCAGCCGCGCGCGCCGTCGCCCAGCCGAGTCTCGATGTGCGCCAGCCGGAGCCGCCGAAACCGCTCCTCCGCTTCGACGAGCAGATCGGGCAGCCGCTCGATCGTCCACACGTGGGCGCCCAAATGCGCCAGGATGGCCGTCTGGTATCCCGAGCCCGTGCCGATCTCGAGGATCCGGTGGCCGCGCCTGACCGCGAGGCACTGCGTCATCAATGCCACGATGTACGGCTGGGAGATCGTCTGGCCGCTGCCGATCGGGAGCGGTGCGTCCTCGTACGCGTCGTGCGCCAGGTGCGGCGGGAGGAACCACTCGCGCGGCAGGCGTGCCAGCGTCGCGAGCAGGCGGGGGTCGGCGCGCGCCGCGGTTGCCGTCCCATACCGTGAACGATAGCTTGACACGCCTCCAAACGTGCGCGAGCGCCGTTGCCCGAGCAAATCCAGTCTCGCCTCCTCCTGGTCGGCGATCCGGCCGCCCGCCCGGACGGCCTCGAGCGCTTCCTGGTGCGCGCCGGATTCCAGGTCACCGAGGCGCCCTACCCGCCGCCGGTCACGGACCGCCCCGATCAGACCGCGCCGGACCTGCTGATCTTTGCCGTCGGCGCGCGGGACGCCCGTCTCGCCGAGGCGGTACGCGCCCTGGCGACCGCGCCCCGGTTCTCGGCGGCCCCCGTGATCGTGCTGGTGGCGGACGGCGGGGCCGACGCGGTGGCCGATGCCCTCCAGGCCGGTGCCCAGGACGCGATGGCGAGCCCCGTGCATTTCGGCGAGCTGCGCGCCCGCATCGACGCCGACCTGCGCGGCCGGCGGGAGGTGCAAGAGGCCCGGGACGCGCTGCGCACTCGCGATCTGCTGTTCGACATTTTCCAGGAAGTCTCGGCCGCATTGCGCGCCGACGAGATCTTCCAGACGCTGGCGCGACGGGTGGGCCAGGCGTTCGGGTTGACGCACTGCTCGTTCGTGCTCACCGCGCCGGGCGAGGACCAGGGGCGCGTGGTCGCCGTGTACGAAAACCCCGCGATCCGCGATCTGCGGGTGGACCTGGAGCGCTACCCGGAGATCCAGGAGGCCATTCGCACCGAGCGTCCCGTGATCATCCACGACGTGCGCGAGCATCCGCTGTTCGACTCGATCCGCCGGCACTGGGTGCAGCAGGCGATCGAGGTCAACGTACAGTCGGCCGTGGCGCTCCCCGTGTTCGTGCAGGGCCGCGCCGCCGGCGTCTTCTTCCTGCGCACCGTGTCGGGCGACCCGCGCCTCCGCCCCCAGGACGTGGCCTTCGCCAACACCATCGTGCACGCGGCCGCGCGGGTGCTCGAGAACGAGGAGCGCCGCGCCGCGATCTACCGGCGGCAAATCAGCGCCGGCGTCACGGACGTCCTGACCGGCTGCGCCAGCCTCGACGCGCTCGATCGCCGGCTGCGGGACGAGTTCGAGCGGGCCCGCCGCTACGCGCTGCGCTTCGTGGTCGTGGTCATCGATGTGGACCGGCTGCGGGACATCAACGAACAGCTGGGCCAGCAGGCGGGGGATCGTGTGCTCGCGGAGGTCGGCGCGATGATGCAGCGCGAGATTCGCGCGCCGGACTTCGTGGCCCGCTACGGCGGTGACGAGTTCGCGCTGATTCTGCCGGAGACGGGCGCGCAGGGAGGCCGGCAGTTCGTCGAGCGGCTGCGTCAGGTGATGGCCCGCCACACCTTTCCCGACCTCGGTCCCGGACAGGTGCCGGGTCTGTCCGCGGGCGTCGTCGCGTACCCCCATTCCCAGGTGCTGCGGCCGGAAGATCTCTTCACCCAGGTCGAAGCCGCGCTCGACCGCGGGAAGAAAGGCGAGCCCGATCGGATCGGCGTGTCGGACAACTGAAACCCGTCGCGAAACGACGTGACGAGCCAGCGTCGCGGGGAACCGTAGCCACCTTGACGTCTCTGCGAGACGATTCTGCGCGACGTCTCTGCGTGACGCCTCATGCCTATCGGTGGTTTTTCAGCCAATTGACGGGATCGAGCGCGATCCCCCCCTGTCCCCGGATCTCGAAGTGGAGGTGCGGGCCGCGGTCGCTCGACTCGCCGCCCACGTGCCCGATGACCTGGCCCTTGAGCACGCGCTCGCCTTTCGCTACGGCGGCGTTGCTCAAATATCCGTAGAAGCTGTAGTAGCCGCCCCCGTGGTCGAGCAGCACCGAGGTGAGGTATGTCCCGAGCGGACCCGCGAGACTCACGGTGCCGCTCGCGATGGCGCGCACCGGCGTCCCGAGCGGCGCGGCGATGCCGATGCCGTGCCAGGGGATCCGCGTGTTGTTCGGGCCCACGGCAGTGCCGAACTGGTAGACGACCTTGCCGTCGACCGGCCAGTCCAGCTGGCCCAGGTCGGCGGTCGTGATCGACGCCGCGGCCCGGGCGGCGCCGCGCGCCTCGGCCTCGCGGCGCGCGCGCTCCAGGGCCGCCACCCGGTCGTTCAGGCTGCGCTCGTCGCGCTCGAGCTGGGACAGCCGCTCCGCGGCCTCGCGCGCGCTCCGCCGGGTCTCGCGCAGCGACGCCTCCCGCGTGTGCTCGAGCGCGAGATAGCGCTGCAGCTCGTCGGTGCGCTCGTTCTTGCGGCGACCCAGGGCGTCGCGCGCGTCCACCAGCGTCTGCCGCTCACGCGCGATGCGGTTACGCAGCTTGGACATGTCGTTCTTGAGCAGGCGATCCTGCTGGCTGACGAGGAAGAGGTACTTGTACCGCGACAGCAGGTCGCCGAAGGTCTCCGCCGCGAGCAGCACCTGGTAGGCGTACAGCGGCCCGCGCTTGTAGATGTCCACCAGGCGCCGCTCCAGCACCGCGCGCTTCTCCTCGAGCGCGTCCTGGGCGAGCAGCAGGTCCACCGTCGTGCGATCGATCTGGTCGGAGAGGCCGTTGATCTGGCGGTCCAGCTCGTTCACGATACGGTTGGTGCTTTCCTTCTGCCGCTCGATGTTCGCGAGCTCGTCGGAGAGCGAGTGCACCTGGGTGCGCAGTCGCTCCAGCTCCTGCTCGACCTCGGTCCGTTCGCGGCGGATGCTCTCCAGCCGCTGCTGGTTGTCTCTCAGCTGCTGATCGAACGGGGCGGGCCGCTGAGAGGCAAGAGGCGTTGCACAAACAACGTAGCACAAAGACGTCACGCACAAACGTCGCGCGACACCGTAAACGCCTTGACGTCTTCGCGTGACGCCTTTGCGTGACGTCTTCGCGTGACGTCTCACGCTTGACGCCTCACGTTTCGACGCCTCATACTCGGCGCAAGTGCCTACCCACCGACGCGGCGCTCCCGAAGAACCCAATGAGCATGCCGAAGCCCACGATGGCCACCGCCTGTTCCTGCGAGAAGAAGGCGGCGTGAATCAGCCACCGGTTGATGAGCGCGTACGCGCCGTACGACAGCGCCACCGCCGCCAGTCCGCCGAGCATTCCCTTGAGCGCGCCCTGCAACAGAAACGGGCGCCGCACGAAGCCGTCGGTCGCGCCCACCAGGCGCATGATGGCGATCTCGCGGCTGCGCTGCAGCACCGCCATGCGGATCGTCGTGCCGATGATGATGATCGCCACGGCGGCGAACGCCGCGCCCACGACGAGCCCCACCGCGGCCGCGACCTGGCGCAGCCGATCGAGCTTCTCCACCCAGTCGCGCCCGAACCGCACGTCGTCCACGAAACCAAAGCCGCGCAGCCGCTCGGCGACGTCGTTCACGTGCTCGACGTCGCGGAAGCGGGGCTTGAGCTTCACCTCGATCGAGGCGGGCAGCGGATTGCGCTCCAGCTCCTGCAGCACGTCGCGAAACTCGACCAGCTCGGTGCGGGCGCGTTGCAGCGCCTGGTCCTCGCTCACGTAACTCGCCGCCTGCACCTCGGGAAACGCTTCGATGTCCTTCTGGGCGAGCGTAATGGTCTCGATCGGGGCGCCCGGGAGCAGATACGCGACGATCTCCACCCGCTCGGCCACGTCGCGCAGGGCCTGCTGCAGGTTCACGGCCACGAGCCCGAACAGGCCGACGACGAACAGCGAAAACGCGATCGTCGTGACGGACAGCGCCGAAAGCAGGGGGGCACGCCGGAACGCGAGCAGCGCCTCGCGGATGACGAGGTTCATGGGCTGGCGGCCTCGTCGCGCGGCTCGTCGACCGCGGAGTCGTACATCAGCGCGCCCTCCTGGAGCTCGATGACGCGGTACGGCGCCTGGCGCACCAGGTCGAGGTCGTGAGTCGCCATGACCACGGCCGTGCCGCTCGCGTTGATGTCGCGGAGCAGCTGGAACACCCCACGCGTGGCCCGCTCGTCGAGATTGCCCGTCGGCTCGTCCGCCAGCAGGACCGTCGGCTCGTTCACGAGCGCGCGCGCGATCGCCACGCGCTGCTGCTCGCCGCCCGACAACTCGCGCGGGTAGGCCTGGGCCTTGGCCGCGAGCCCGACCTGCGTGAGCACGCGCATCACGCGCGCCGGGATCGACGCGCGCCGCGCCCCCGTCACTTCGAGCGCGAACGCCACGTTCTCCTCGGCCGTGCGGTCCTCGAGCAGCCGGAAATCCTGGAACACGATGCCGAGGCGCCGGCGCAGCCTCGGGATGTCCCTCCGGCGCGCCTCGGCCAGGTTGAAGCCCGACACGCGGACCTCGCCGCTCGTGGCGGGCTCCTCCGCGTAGATCAACTTGAGGACCGTGGATTTGCCGGCCCCGGAGTGGCCGGTGAGAAACACGAACTCGCCCTTCGCGATGTGGAACGAAACGTCCTTCAGGGCGAGCCCCCCTTTCGGGAAGGCCTTGAAGACATTCGTGAATTTGATCACTTACAGCTGCGCCAGGGCCTGCGCGAAATCCGCAATGATGTCGTCCGCGTCCTCCAGTCCGATGGAAAATCTCAGGAACCCGTCCGGAATGCCAGCCCGGGCCCGCGCGTCGGCGGTCAGCATGGCGTGCGACGTGAGACGCGGCTCCGACACTAGGGTCTCCACGCCCCCCAGGCTCGGCGCGTGCGCCGCGATCGTCAGGGCCCGCAGGAACCGCTCCGCCGCGCGCGCGCCGCCCTTCAGCTCCACCGCCAGCATCCCCCCGAAGCCGCTCATCAGCCGCTGCGCGTCCGCGTGGTCGGGGTGGGTCGGCAGCCCGGGATGATGGACGGCGCCGAACTGGGCCTGCTTGGCGCACCACTCCGCCACGCGCAGTGCCGTCGCGTTCTGCCGCTCGACCCGCACCGCCAGGGTCTTCATGCCGCGCTCGATCAGCCACGCCGCCATCGGATCGATCGCCTGGCCCCACACCTGCATCAGCTTGCGCACCTCCTCGATCACCGACTCGGTCCCGGCCACCGCGCCGGCGATCACGTCCGTGTGCCCGTTCAGGTACTTCGTCGCGCTGTGGATCACGACGTCCGCGCCGTGCTCCAGCGGCCGGAAGTTCACGGGCGTGGCGAAGGTCGAGTCCACGAGCAGGGCGAGCCCTTCGGTCTTGCACAACGAAGCGATCGGCTCGAGATCGATCACCCGCAGCAACGGGTTGGTGGGCGTCTCCACGAAGATCGCACGCGTGTTCTTCTTGAGGGCCCGTTTCCAGGTCCGCGACTCGAGCGGACCGACGAACGACACCTCGATGCCGAACCGCCCGAATTCCTGCGCGAACAGACGCTGCACGCCGCCGTAGATCCACTCGCTCGACAGCAGATGATCGCCCGGCCGCAGCACCGCCAAATGCGACAGGGCGATCGCGCCCATCCCGCTCGAGAGGAAGATCGCCGCCTCCGCGCCCTCGAGCGCGGCGAGGCGCTTCGCGATCGCCGTCTGGTTGGGGTTGTTGCCGTAGCGGGTGTAGAGGACTTCGGCAGTGGAGCCGATCGGATTGGTGAAAGTGCTGCTCTGGTACAGGGGCGCGACCACCGGCGTCCAGTCGGGACGGGCCTCGGGGTCGCCGTGGATCGCGCGCGTCGAGAACCCGAGGCGGCGCTTCACGCGAGCGTCAGTGCGTACGTACCTCCGGGCCGGCGCGCCGCCAGGCGCCGGGCCACGAGCTCGTCGAGCAATGCGGCCGCCGCCGCGGCCGCGCCGAGACTCTCGAGTGTCCCGTCGGCCCGCTCGATCAACGCCGCCAGGCCGTGGCCCGATAACACCGGCTCGATCGCCTCGCGGTGCCCATCGGTGATCCCCGACAGGACCAGCACGGCCGGCCGGTCGCGCAGCAGCTTGGCCACGATCTCATCGGCGCAGGAGTAGTCGATGCAGCCGACGCCGGTAAAGTCCATGCGCGCGACCGTGATCTCGCCGGTGCCGCCCTCCCCCCTCCTCCCGCCCGCGATCGCCCGCTCGATCCGCTCGCGCACCACGCGGCCGGTCGGCCGCGTGACCAGGTCCGCGTACACACCCGAAATGGACGCCTGGAGCACCGCGTGCATGTCGATGTACTGTATCACCGCTCGGCGGACCCCTGTTCAGGGATGATGATCGACACCTGTGCGCCCGGAAAGGGTGGCAGGCCCTCCTTGAGTGGGACGTCGTCGTCCCACTGCGGGACGATCGCGATGCGGGCGGTGCCGCTCCGGATCGCGATCTTGCCCGTCCAGCGCTGCAGGTAGCGCCGGATGCCGGCGAGCCCCTGCCCGCGGCCGGGGTCGCGGAACCGGCTCACGCCTTGCACCAGCGCCGCCTCCAGCGCCGCCGCGTCGCCCCAGCGGTCCCCGAAGCGCTTGTTCTGCGTCGGCTCGAGCGAGTGCCGGAACCCGACCCCCGCGTCCGCCACGGCGATCACCACCACCCGCCGGGCCAGCTTGCGCCGCCAGTTGTACGCCTGCACCGCCACCCACCCGCCCGTGCCTGCGTGTTCTACAATATTCTGACATGCCTCTGAAAGCGCCATAGCGAAGCCCATCGTCGCCTTGGGGTCGAGGCTCAGCTCGGACGCCAGGATGGCAGACGCGCGCTGCTGAATCTTGCTCACCACCGCGTGCACGTCTTCCGCCGCGCGCACCGGGGTCACCGGCAGCAGCACTTCGCTTTCCTCCGCGGCCTTCACCCGTGGCACCTTGCCGTGGATTTCGAACAGCCCGGCGGCCTCGCGAAAAAAACCGGCGCGGGCCCAGTAGCTCAGCACCTCGGGGCTGGTCGGCGCCGTGAGCAGCGGTCGTTCGGCGGGCGCCCCCGACCCCGGCCGGCGCGCCGCCTGTCCCGCGGCGAGCAGCCCGACGAGGCCGTAGGGCGACGCCCAGTCCGCGGCGTGCGCGTCGAACAGCAGGCGCTCGTCGTCCCGGCGCGCCTCGGCGAATGCTCCCGCGAACTGATCGAACGAGCGGTCGTCGAACTGCGCGGGGACTTCGACGAGGCGCGTCATGCGCGCGCCAGTTTGCCGAGCAGGTGATCCCGCAAGCCGGTCGCGCCCCGATGGGTCACGTTACGGGCGGCCATCCGCGTCGCGAGCTGCAACGCCTGCTCGAGCGGCCTGCCCGCGAGCAGCGAGGCGACGACGGTCGCCCCGAACACGTCGCCGCAGCCGGTGGGATCTCCGCCCGCGGCGGGCGCGCGGTCGCCCTGGTCGAGCGCGACGCGCCCGGAGCGGATGGGCGCACCGGGTTGGCCCCTCGGTCCGTCCGACCCGACGAAGTACGCCGCTCCCCGAGCCCCGAGCGTGACGAGCAGCGTGTGACACCCTCGCGCCAGCGCGGCGGCGGCGGCCGCGAGGGGATCGTCCCCCAGCTGCTGCATCTCTGCTTCGTTGAGCTGTGCGACGTCGGCACAGCCGAACCAGGCCGGCGCGTCGACCAGCGGCTGCAGCACCCGCGTGCCGTCCGACTCCTTGCCGAGGAACAGACTGTGGAGGTCGGCGTAGATGAGCTTCTCGAACCCGCGTCGCAGAAACTGCGCCGTCGCGAGGGTCATCTCGTAGCCGGAGATGAAGTTCACGTACAGCGCGTCCAGGTCGGCGACGTTGGGCCCCAGCTCGGGCCACGTCCAGGGCGCCACTCCGCCCGCCATCTGCTCGCAGCGGCGCTCCGCCGACAAGTAGCGCAGGGTGACGCGGTTGTTGGCTTCCGGCACCTCGATGAAGCGGCTGCCCGGTGCCACGTGCCCCAACGTGCGCAGGAAGGCGTTCGCCCGGGCGGCGAGATCCCGCCCCACCTTGACGATGGGCACGATCACCCAATCGTCCGCCAGCGTGGCGTCGAGCGCGGCCAGAGAGTAGGAGATCCCGCCCCATTCCTCGACCGCGGGCTGCGCGGGGTCGCGGCCGTAGATGGTGTCCCACACCAGGGAGCCGATGACCCCGAGTCGTTTCACACCGTTCCCCAGGTGCGCTGCGCGAACACGGCGGCGGCGCCGTAGACGCCCGCCGTGCCCGTGAGCTCGCCGGGCACGATGCGGCAGGCGTCGACGGCGGGTTTGAACGCCCGGCGCTTCACTTCCCCGCGCAGCGGCGCGAACAGCTTGTCGCCGGCCAGCGTCACGCCGCCGCAGATCACCACCACCTCGGGGTTGAAGATATTGACGATGTTGGCGACCCCCGTGCCCAGGAACTTCGCCGTGTCGTGCACCACCTCCAGCGCGTATTGGTCGCCGTCGTGCGCCGCTTCATACACGATCTGCGCGGTGATCTTGGACAAATCGCCATCCACGTACCGCGGGAGGGAGGTCTCCGCGCCGGACTCGATACCCTCGACCGCCCGCGCCGCGATCGCGGGCCCGGAGGCGTAGGCCTCCAGGCAGCCGTCGTTGCCGCACTTGCAGCGCCGGCCGTTGGAATCGATGGACATGTGGCCGATCTCGCCCGCCACGTCCGACACGCCGCGGTAGATCTCGCCGCCGAGCACGATGCCGCCCCCGATCCCCGTGCCGATCGTGAGCCCGACCACGTAGTTGGAGCCGCGCGCGGCGCCGCGCCACCACTCCCCGAAGATCGCGCAGTTGGCGTCGTTGTCGAGCGTGGCCGGCAGGCCGAGCACCTGTCCCAGCCGGTCGCGCAACGGGAAGTTCGTCCAGCCCAGGTTCGGCGTGAGGAGCACGATGCCGGTCTTCGTGTTGAGCGGGCCCGGCGAGCCGATCCCCACCCCCGCGATCTCCTTGCCGCGCGCCTGGGCGATGGAGGCGCGCGCGAGCTTCACGATCCGCTCGATCACGGCCTCCGCGCCCTGCTCCGAGATGGTGGGCGCCGAGACGAGTCCGACCAGGTCCGAGCCGTCCTCGGCCACCGCGCCGACCACGATGTTGGTACCGCCGATGTCAATCCCGACGATGTAGCGCACCGGTCTCCTCGATGGCGAGCAGGACGTCCTCGACCGCGAGTGATTTCATGCACAAATGATGACCTAGCGGGCAGCTCGGCGGTCCATGGGCCGAGCAGGGACGGCACGACAAGCCGTCGCGCTGCACCACGCGGTCACGTGGGCCGCGCGGCCCGAACCCGAACGCCGGCACGGTGGAGCCGAAGATCGCCACCGTCGGCGTGCCGACCGCCTGCGCGAAGTGCAGCGGCGCGCTGTCGTTGGTCACGAGCACCGCCGCGCGCCGGATGACCTCCGCCGACTGGCGCAGCGTCAATCGCCCGCAGGCATGCACCGCCCTCCAGCGCCCGCCGCCGGCCTCCACCGCCTTGACGATGTCGTCTCCCAGACCTCGATCGTCCGGTCCTCCGACCACCACGATCGCCGCGCGCGCGGCGAGCTGCTCCGCAAGCTCGGTGTAGTACGGCCAACGCTTGCTGCCCCAGATCGACCCGGGCGCCAGCGCGACGAACGGCTCCGCCACGCCGTGCTCCGTCAGAAACCGCTCGGTCACCGTGCGGTCGCTGCTGGTCACGAGCAGCGAGGGCCGCGTCGGTTTGGCGTCCCCACCCGTTCGCGCCAGGGCGAGCAGGCGATCGATCTCGTGGTCGGTCGTGGGGCGCCGCCGCACCTCGGTATACAGCAGTGGCCAGCCGTCGCGGAATCCCACGCGCTTCGGAATCCGGGCGAGCCAGGCCAGCGCCGCGGTGCGGAGCGAGCGATGGGGAAGATACGCCGCTTCGTAGCGCTCCGCCCGGAGCGTCCGGGCGAGCCGCAGCAGCTGGCGCACTCCCCGGTCCTTTGCCCGCTTGTCGTAGGGGATCACGCGGCGTACGGCCGGATGCGTCTCGAGCAGGGCTGCGGCGGCGGGGGTCGTGATGACGTCCACGGGGCCATGCCGCTGGGCGAGGGCCTCGAGCAGCGGCGTCGTGAGCACGACGTCTCCGAGGAAAGCCGTCTGGATGACGAGGCTAGTCAACCTGGAGGACCGCGAGGAAGGCTTCCTGCGGAATCTCCACCGTCCCCACCTGCTTCATGCGCCGCTTTCCTTCCTTTTGTTTCTCGAGCAGCTTGCGCTTCCGGGTGACGTCGCCGCCGTAGCACTTCGCGGTGACGTTCTTGCGCAGCGGGCGGATCGATTCGCGCGCGATCACCTTGGTCCCGATCGCCGCCTGGATCACGACCTCGAACAGCTGACGCGGGATCAGCTCCTTGAGCTTCTCGGCGATCTTGCGTCCCCACTCGTATGCCTTGTCGCGGTGAATGATGACCGAGAACGCGTCCACCGCTTCACCGTTCAGGAGCATGTCGAGCTTGACCAGGTCCGACGGCCGATACTCCAGGAACTCGTAGTCGAGCGACGCATAGCCGCGGGAGATCGTCTTCAGCTTGTCGTAGAAGTCGAGGATGATCTCGCCCAGCGGAAACTCCCAGGTGAACTCGACTCGGGTCGGGTCCACGTAGTGCATCCCCCCGTACACCCCGCGCCGCTCCTGGCCGAGCTTCATGATCGCGCCGATGTACTCCGCGGGGACCAGGATGCGCGCCTTGACGTACGGTTCCTCGATGTGATCCACTTCGGAGCCGTGCGGCATCAGGCTGGGGTTTTCGACCACCTCCACGGTGGCGTCGGTGCGATGCACGTGATACTCGACGTTCGGCACCGTGCTGATCAAGTCGAGGTCGAACTCCCGCTCCAGCCGCTCGCGCACGATCTCCATGTGCAGCAGGCCGAGGAATCCGCAGCGGAACCCGAAGCCCAGCGCGATCGAGGACTCCGGCTCGTAGTGCAGCGAAGCGTCGTTGAGCTGCAGCTTGGCGAGCGCGTCGCGCAGCTCTTCGAACTGCTCGGCGTTGGTCGGATAGAGGCCGGCGAACACCATCGACTTGACCTCGCGGTACCCGGGGAGCAGGGCCACGTCCCGGTGCTCCGCGTCGAACACCGTGTCCCCGGGCTGGGTCTCCCGCACGCCGCGGATGTTGGCGACGAAGTAGCCGACCTCGCCGGCCTCCAGCAGTTCGGTCGGCTTGTGGCCCAGCTGCAGGTAGCCGACTTCGTCCACGTCGTACCCATCGGCCGTGTGGGCGCCGAAGGCGATCTTCATTCCCGGGGTCAGCACACCGTCCACCACGCGGATGCTCGGGATCGCGCCGCGGTAGCGGTCGTAGTAGGAGTCGAAGATCAGGGCGCGCAGCGGCGCGTCGCGTGTGCCGCGCGGGGGCGGGACGCGCCGCACCACCGCTTCGAGCAGCTCGGGGACGTTGGTGCCCTCCTTCGCCGAGATGCGGAGGATCTCGTCCGGCTTCGCTCCGATGAGCTCGTGAATCTCCTTCGCCCGGCGGTCGGGCTCGGCGCCGGGAAGATCGATCTTGTTGAGCACCGGGATGATCTCGAGCCCCGCGTCCAGCGCCAGGAAGAGGTTGGAGATCGTCTGAGCCTGGATGCCCTGCGACGCATCGACGACCAGAATCGCGCCCTCGCACGCGGCGAGCGAACGCGAGACCTCGTAGGTGAAATCGACGTGCCCGGGGGTGTCGATCAGGTTCAGCTCGTACAGCTGGCCGTCCCGGGCGTGGTAGCTCATCCGCACGGCGTTCAACTTGATGGTGATGCCGCGCTCGCGCTCCAGGTCCATGGTGTCCAGCACCTGCTCGCGCATGAGCCGCTTGTCGAGCGTTCCCGTGAGCTCGATCAGCCGGTCGGCCAGGGTCGACTTGCCGTGGTCGATGTGGGCCACGATGCAGAAGTTGCGGATGTGGTCTTGGCGCATGTGGACGGGAATATAGCCGTCAGACGTCTGTAGTTACCTTTCAGTCCTTGCCTCCCATCACCGGCTGGTTCGACCCCGCCCCCAAGGGCGGCTTCCTGCGGCTCGCGGCGAACAGCTATCTCCCCGCGAAGGGCGACCCACCCGTGCGCCTTCCCGGCTTGCGCCGCGGCGACCTGCTGACGCTCGAGAACGGTCGCGTGCTGGGCGTCAACGGCGCGGCGCCCGGCGCGCCGCTCGGCGACCGCCCCGAGTTCGCACAGCTCGGCGCGGTCCACCCGTCGCGGCCGCTGTCGCTCGAGACGCCCCGCGCCTCGAGTCCACGCACCGCAGAAATCCAGCGTGTGGTGGACTTGGTGTGTCCGCTCGGCTTCGGGCAGCGCGCGCTCATCGTCTCACCGCCCAAGGCCGGCAAAACCGTGATGCTGCAGGGGGTGGCCGAAGCCGTGGCTCTGAACTATCCGGAGGCGATCCTGCTCATCCTGCTGGTGGACGAGCGGCCGGAGGAAGTCAGCGAGATGATCGACTGGGGCCGGGGCGAAGTGATCGCGTCGAGCTTCGATCTGCCCCACGAGCGGCACGTCGCCGTGGCGGACATGGTGTTCGAGCACGCCCGCCGCCAGGTCGAGCTCGGGAAAGACGTCGTGATCGTGCTCGACTCGCTCACCCGGCTCGCCCGCTCGCACAATACTACCGGGCGATCGAGTGGCCGGACCATGTCCGGCGGCCTCGACTCGAACGCGCTGGCCAAGCCCAAGGCGTTGTTCGGCGCGGCGCGGGCGGTTCCGGACGGCGGGTCGCTCACGGTCGTCGCGACGGCGCTCGTCGAGACCGACAGCCGCATGGACGACGTGATCTTCGAGGAGTTCAAGGGCACCGGCAACGCCGAGCTCCGGCTGGCTCGCGAGCTCGCGGACCGGCGGCTCTACCCGGCCGTGGATATCGCGGCGAGCGGCACTCGGCGCGAGGAGCTGCTCGCCGAGCCGGCCACCGTGGAGGCCAAGCAAAAACTCCGGCGGGGCCTGGTAGGGCTCCCGCCGGAGAAAGCGCTGGACGTGCTGCTGGCGCAGCTCAAGCGGACGAAGACGAACGCAGAGCTGCTGGCGGCGGCACTCTAGTGGTCAGTTCCCGCCCGCCACGATCTGCTTGTAGCTCTCAGGATTCCACTTGGGGCGTTCCGCGGCGTTCGCCACGTCCAGCCCGAGGTAAAACAGCAGCTTGACGATGCGCGCTTCCTTCTCGGCGTCGATCTTGTCCGGGGAATCGCCCACCTGGTGATAGTCGGCGTGGGTGCCGTTGAAGAAAAACAGGATCGGGATGCCTTTCCGCGCGAAGTTGTAATGATCCGAGCGGAAGTAGAAACGCTCCTGCGGCCAGATGTCGTCGATCGGGGTCATCCGCAGCTCGGGGTGGGCCGCGGCGACGCGGTTCAGGGTGGCGCCGAGGTTCGAGTGCTCCTTCCCGATCACGACGATGGTGTCCTTCCAGTTGCGACCGACCATGTCGCTGTTCAAGTCGGCGACCACGTTCGCGAGTGGCACCGTCGGATGCTCCGAGAAGAACTGGCTGCCCCACAGGCCGCGCTCCTCCCCGCTCACGGTCATGAAGGCGAGTGAGCGCTTGGGATGCGGCGCCAGCGTCGCGAACGCCTCCGCCGCCTCGAGGACGGCCGTCGTGCCGGAGGCGTCGTCGTCGGCGCCGTTGCAGATCGAGTCGGCGCCCTTCGCGACGCAGCCTTCCCCCGCCCCCGGGGTCCCGATGTGATCCATGTGCCCGGTGAAGAAGACGTACTCGCTCTTGAGTTTGGGGTCGCTTCCCTCGAGCACCCCGATCACGTTCGGTGCGGAGGCGCGGCCCAGCTCGCGCTCCTTCGCCAGGTACGTGATCGTGACGGCCGGCAGGCTGCGAGCGGTCCAGCCGCCCGTCCGCGCCCGCAGCGTCGGCGGATCGATGCCCAGGGTCGCGGCCGCCGTAGCGTCGCGGATCTCGAAGGCGCCGGCGGCGGGCTCCGTGTCCGACGGAACGCCTTCCAGCGTGCGCGTGGGGGTGGTGGTGCGGGCCAGTCGGTTCTGCCACTGCGCGTCGGGGCGATTCGAGATCACCATCCAGCCGATCGCTCCGGCGCGCAGTACCGCCATGACCCACTCCGGGTTGATCTGGACACCCTGAGGCGTCGCCGTGGCGATGATCGCCGCCCATGCCCCCCGCACGTCGGCGCCGGCGAGCGGGTTCGCCGAGTCGGGCGTCCCCGTGAACAACACCACCGGCCCGCTCAGCTCGCGCGTCGGCAGCGGCGTGAATCGCAGGAGATACACGTCGCGGCCCGGCTTCAGAGTCGCGGGCGCCGCGCCGGCGATGCGGATCACGCTGACCTGCGTGTCCACGACCCGCTGCGCGACGGTGTAGCGCTGCAGATAGCCGGTGTCGCCGGCCGGCTTCAGCCCGAACCGCCGGAACTGCTCAGCGACGTAGCGCGCCGTTTGCTCGAGCTGCGGGCTCGGCGTCGCTCGGCCGAGCATGGAATCGTCCGCGAGCACGCCGACGTGGTGTCGCACCCCATCGGGCGTGATCGCATTCGCGGCTCGCTGGACGGCCGCCGGGGTTTGCGCCGCGAGGGCGCAGGGGATGAGCACCGCGCTCAGACCGAGCCGTGGATGCACCGCGCTAGCTCCGGAGAGGAAAGGGACGGAAAGCTAACGCGCCCGACCGTCGAGAACCACGGCCGGGCGCGTCGTCTGGAGCGCGCTCGGGTTACGGCTTGCGCCGTTTGAGCTCCGGCTCGTTCTGGGGCCGCTGTTTCGGCGCGTCGCGCTTCGGCTCGACGCGCGGCTCACTGCGCGGCGGCGCTGGCGGAGCGGCCGGGGGCTGGACCCGCGGCGCCGGGGGGGGGGCGGGGGGCGGCGCGCTGTGCGGCCAGGTCTCCGCCGGGCGCCGCGGCTCGGCCCGCGGGCGCTCGGGAGCCACCACGGCCGGGGGTTCGGTCCGAGGACGGTCAGGCCGGAACACCTCCGGTCGCCCTTCCTGTACTGGCCGCTCGGGACGCGCGCGGCGCTCGGGAGGGCTCGGAACGTCAGACTGCCCAGGACGATCACGCCGGCCCGGCTGGTCCGGCTGGTCCGGGTGGTCGGGGTGGTCCGGATGGTCGGGGTGCTCCGGGTGCTCCGGATGGTCTGGCCGGCGGCGCCCGATGGCGTCGTCGTCGCTGCGCGGCGGGTCCCCGGTGAGAGGGCGCTGCCGCGGGCGCTCGGTCACCGGCACGTCTCCGCCAGTGAGGGGACGGGGCCGGGGCTGAACGCGGGGCGGTGGAATGGTGCCGCTGCCCAGGTCTCGGCCGCGCACGCCGACGTCCCGCCGCCGGTCGTCGTTCACCGGGCGTTGCGGCACGCGCGTGATGAACAGGCCCGAGCCCTGCCGGTCTTTGAAGATGAACCGCGGCTCCGGCCTCAAGGGACGCGTAAATACCACACGCGTGCCGCCGGAGTAGCGGTAGGGGTAGTAGTACGGATCGTCGTACACCACGATCCGGAAACGAACGCAGCTATAATCGTACGGGCTCCAGTACGGATAGCTCACGTAGGTATGGCAGTCGTAGCACAGGAATCGGGGATAGTCATAGTGCTGCTGCACGTAGTACGGGACGACGTCGTAGTCCCAGTCCGTGTACCCGTCGGGCACGATGCGCTGGGCGAGGTCGGTGAGGGCGGTATACGGGTCGCCCCGAATGCGCCCATCGGCGATGAGGCGATAGTCCCAATGATCTTCGCTCTTGATCGCGTCGTACACGAACGGATCCGCTGCCGCCACGGCAAAGACGTACCCGACGCCGGGGTAGTCGTCCACGTAGAACGCGTCGGGGGAGGAGCGCTGCAACACGTCGTATTCCCGGCCGCCGCGCACGAAGTTGTCGTCCCACGGCTCGCGCGGGTACAAGACACGCACCCGACCGTCGGTGTCGACGCGCAGGATCGTTACATAGGCGTCCTGCTCGGTGCGGAAATAGACCCGCGCCGCCTGCCCGCCGGCGTAGGGATCGTCACCGCGGTTGGTCCAGACCTCTACGTGGGGGCGGTAATAGAAGGAAGCCGGCTGGGGTGAGGGCGCCCGACCGGACAGCGTCAACAGACTGAAGAAACCCAAGGTTGCGAGCATAAGAATCCTCCGGACGCGACAGCGGAGGGGCAGGGACCATGCCAGGTGGCGCCTCAGGGGATTTCGTCCTAAGTGGCCGTGCAACAGGATGTTGCCGCGATGGAACGGGGATCACGTGCCGCCCACTGTCCTCTACCCCGGACACTCGGCGGCTCATTAGCTTCCGCCACCCATGACCGACGTCCGACGCATCGACTTGCTGGATCCGGCGGAGGTGGCCCGCCTGGGCGGCATCGAGATCGTGGCGCAGGGGGTGGTCGAAGGCTTCCTGGCGGGGATCCACCGCTCCCCGTTTCGGGGATTCTCCGTGGAATTCACGGAGCACCGCGCGTACCAACCGGGCGACGAGCCGCGCTACCTCGACTGGAAGATCTTGGCGCGCGCCGATCGGCTGTTCGTGAAGCAGTTCGAGGAGGAAACGAATCTGCGGGCGATGCTGCTCGTGGATGCCAGCCGGTCGATGGCCTGGCGCGGCGAGCCCGGCCGGCTCACGAAGCGCGCCTACGCCGATCGGCTGGTGGCGGCCCTGGCGCTGATTCTGCTCCGGCAGCGCGACGCTACGGGACTGATCACGTTCGACGAGGCCGTGCGCCAGGTGATCCCTGCCCGGGTCAGGACCGGGCAGTGGACCCGCCTGGTGCGCGGGCTGCTCGATACGCCGGACGGCCGTGGCACAGCCGCGGAGGCGGCGCTGCTGCATCTCACAGGCTTGCTGGCGCGCCGCGGTCTCGTGGTCCTCGTATCCGACCTGCTGTTCGATCGGGCCCTCGCCCTCACCGCGCTCCGCTACCTGCGCCATCGCGGCCACAACGTGATCGTGTTCCACCTGATGGATCCGGCGGAGGCCGAGCTGTCCGGTCCTCCCGAGGTGCGGTTTCGGGATCCGGAGTCTCGGGCGAGCGTGGTCGTGCGGCCGCGCGAGCTGGCTCGCGCCTATGGCGAGACGGTGCGTCGGGAGGTGGCGGCGTGGCGCAGCGCGTGCCGCCGCCACGGAATCGGGTATCACCATGTCCTGACCGACCTGCCGTTCGGCATGGCGCTCCGCCTCCTCGCGTGAGCTTCCTGCATCCGTTGGCGCTGCTCGGGCTCGCCGCCGCGGCGATCCCGGCGCTGTTGCATCTGCTCGAGCGGCGCGTGCCCCCCGAAGCGGAGTTCCCGCCGATCCGCTATCTGAGCGAGGCCGAGCGGCAAAGCGCGCGGCGCCTCAAACTGCGGCATCTGCTCCTGCTGTTGCTGCGGACCGCCCTGATCGTCCTGATCGTCATGGCCGCCGCCCGGCCGCTCGTGCGGTCGCGCGGTGCAGTCGGGGGGGGAGCCCACGAGCCGACGGCGCTCGCGCTCATTCTTGACAACTCTCCCTCCTCGGGTGCCGTGGTGGATGGCCGCCCGCTGATCGAGCGCCTGCAGCGCGTGGCCCGCGCGGCGATCGCCCGCGCCGCGACGGGGGATCGCGTGTGGCTGATGCTGTCGGACGGCGTGGCGCGAGCCGGCTCACGCGACGGCCTGCTCGCGACGGTGGACTCGGTCGTGCCCGGCTGGCGGCGGCTCGATCTCACGGAGGCGGTCGCGCGGGCGACCCGGCTCGTGAACGCCGAGCCCTTGCCGGGGCGGGAGGTGGCGGTCGTGAGTGATCTCCAGCGGACCACGTTGGGCCAGGGCCGGGCGGACATCCCGCGTGGTGTGCGGGTCCTCGCGCTCGCCCCCCGCTCGAGCGGCGAGGCGCTGGCGAACCGGGGCGTCGCCCAGGCGCGGATCGCGGATGGCGCCCTTGCCATCGCGGTCGCAGGCACGCCGGGTGGAACCCCGGCGTCCGTGACCGTGCGCCTGCGCCCCGCCGGCGGTCCGGCCGGCCGGAGTCGCGACGTGGGCCGGGCGCTTGCCGCCCCCGGATCGAGCGCGAGCGTGCCGCTCCCGAGCGTAGCGCCGGGTTGGTGGATCGGAGAGGCGGTGCTCGATCCCGACGAGCTGCGGGCTGATGATCGCAGGGCGTTCGTGTGGCGGGTCGCCCTCCCGGCACGCGTGCGCGCCGACCCGGGAGCAGGGCCGTTCGTGGCTGCGGCGCTCGTCGTGCTCGCGCAGGGGCGGCGCATCGTCGAGGGCAGCGATGTCGTGGTGGGGGAGCGACTGCAGGGTGGTGCGGGGACGACGGTGTTGCTCCCCCCGGGCGATCCCGCGCTCATCGGTCAGGCGAATCGGGCCCTTGCCGCGCACGGCGTGCCATGGCGGTTCGGAGACGTCGGGACGCCGGGAGCGATCGGGAGCGCTGCCGTCGCCGGAATCGGCGGGATTCCGGTGGCCCGGCGCTACCGGCTCACGGGAGCGGCGGGCGACACGACAGCCGTCCTCGCGACCGTGAACGGCGATCCGTGGCTGGTGCGGGCTGCCGACGTGGTGCTGCTGGGCAGTCGCCTCGACACCGCCTGGACGGCGCTACCGGCGTCACCGGCGTTCGTGCCCTTCGTGGACGTGCTGGTGAACCGACTGGCGCGCGGCGAGGCTCTGGTCACGGAGGCCGAAGGTCCGCCGGGAGTCGTGTTCCAGGTGCAGGGCGCCGACACGGTCGGAGCGGTTGTGACGGCGCCCGACCCGCGCGAGTCGGATCTGACTCCCGCCACGCCGGATGTCGTGGGTCGGGCGATCGGCGCGGAACTGCTGGACGAAGCGGGCTTCGCCGCTGAGCAGTACGCCGGCACGCGCCGCACCGACGTGAGCGCGCTGCTGCTGGTGCTCGCGCTGCTCGTGGCGGGCGTGGAGCTCGGGGTCGCGACGCGCGCTCAGTGATGCCGCTCGACTTTCTCATCGACCGCTTCGACGAGCTGCCGGCGACCCGAGCGCTCGCCGCGGGCCTTCCGGGTCCCGGGTCCCGGGTCCCGGTGTCCGGCCTGCCCGGCTCGAGTCCGGCGGTCCTCGTCGCTGCCCTCGCGCGCCGGTTGCCGCAACGCGTGTTCGTCGTGGTCACGCCGACACCGACAGACGCGGAGCGCTGGCTGGCGGACGCCCGTGCTCTCGGCGGAGACGCAGCGGCGCTGTATCCACAGCGCGAGGCCCTCGGAGCCGAGGAGCCGCACGTCGAGATCGCGGGCGAGCGTATCGAGACCCTCGAGGCGCTGTTGTCGGGCAAGGTCACCATCCTCGTCACGACCGCGCGCGCTACGGCGGAGCGCACGGCCGTGCCGGCGGCTCTCGCGGCGATGCGGCTGGTGCTGCAAGCGGGGTCCGGGCCCCGGGCCCCGGGTCCCGGAGGTCTCAGCGAGATCGTCCGCCGTCTGGGTGAGATGGGGTACGATCGCGTCCCCACGGTGACCGAGGTGGCGCAATTCAGCGTGCGCGGCGGGATCCTGGACGTGTACGGCTTCGGGATGGCGGCGCCGACTCGCGTCGAATGGTCGGGTGACGAAATCGTGTCGCTGCGGCCGTTCGATCTGGATTCACAACGCTCGGGGGGGGATGGGATCGAGCGGGTGACGATTCTGCCGGCGAGGTCAGAGGAACCCATCAGCGCTGTAGGGGCGCAGCATGCTGCGCCCCTACAGCGGCAATCCCTGTCCGATCTCCTGCCCACCGATGCGCTGCTCGTCTTGGCGGGGGAGTCCGCGCTGGAGCAGGAAGTCGATCGGGCGTGGGCCGAGGCGGAGCATCACCTCGAGATCGCCCGGCGGCTGGGCGAAGCGCCGCCCGCGCGGGCGGAGATCTTCGTCGCGCCCGAGCAGTGGCGCCGCGCGTTGGAGACCTTCGCGCGCCTCGCCCTCGACGCACCCGGCGAGGCGATGCGCTTCCCGCTCGCCCCGCCGGAGCCCGTGGACCGCGACATCAAGCGGCTGCGGCGGCTCGTCCTGGCCGGCCCGCCGACGGTGATCCTGTGCGACAACGAGGGCCAGCTCGAACGGCTGGAGGAGCTGCTCGGCGCCGACGCGGCGACGCTGGCCATCGGAGCGCTCGACGGCGGCTTCGTGTTGCCGTCGCTCCGGGTGCTCACCGACCACGAACCACGAGATCTTCCGCCGCGCGCGCCGCCTCCGGCGGCCGCGGCGCTACCGCGAAGCGTCGCCCAGTGCCGCGGCGCGCGCGCTGCAGCAGGGAGACTACGTGGTGCACTTGGAGCACGGCATCGGGCTGTACCGCGGCATCCAGACGATCGCGGTGGGCGCGGAGGGCGGGACACTGGAAGTGGCGGTGGTGGAATACGAAGGGGGCGACCGGCTCAACGTCCCGCTGTACCGGCTGGATCAACTGGAGCCGTATCGCGCCGCGGGGAACGGTGACGCCCCGCCGCCCAAGCTGCACCGCCTCGGCGCCACGACGTGGCAGCGTCAGCGGGACAAGACTCGCGCCGCCATCCGCCAGATGGCCGCCGAGTTGCTCGACTTGTACGCCCGCCGCCAGCTTGTGACCGGATTCGCGTTCCCGCCCGACACGGCGTGGCAGCGCGAGC
>WNGO01000162.1_pt1 | contig 51110 bp, 40 predicted proteins | sample 5400511 | NCBI WGS metagenome assembly WNGO01 (sample SAMN13153380, study PRJNA577476) | soil metagenome | isolation source: 20 cm soil or saprolite under Garry oak tree replicate 2 | place: USA:California | collected 2016-06-15 | reverse complement strand
TTTGGCAGAGAGCCGTTGGTGGATGGTCTTGCGTAGAACGAGGAATTTGCCGCTCTTCCACGTTTGCCCACAAATGTGGGTGAAACCCAGGAAGTTGAACGTCTCCGGCTTCCCTTCTCCACGCTCTTTTCGGTTTGCGACTGCGTAGCGCCCGAACTCGATCAATCGCGTCTTGTCCGGGTGCAGCTCTAGACCGAACCGGCCGAGTCGTTCCTTCCAGTCTCGGAGGAACTGCTCCGCGTCGGCGCGGTGCTGAAATCCCAGCACAGCATCGTCGGCGTATCGGACGACGATCATCTCTCCTGTCGCCCGATGTCGCCGCCAGTGCTGAACCCATAGATCAAAGGCGTAATGCAGGTAAACATTCGCAAGCAACGGTGATGCCACCGAACCTTGCGGTGTTCCCCGTTCCGTCTTTGACCATTGCCCTTCTTCCGATACTCCCGCTCTCAACCACTTTCCGATGAGACGGAGTATCCGTCGATCAGCGATGCGATGCTTGACGAACTTTAGGAGCCAATCGTGTCGAATTTCATCGAAAAAGCTCCGAATGTCGGCGTCAAGAATCCAATTCACTTTCCTCCTCATGATTCCTACCCAGAGCGCATCCAGCGCATCGTGCTGGCGTCGTCCCGGTCGGAATCCATAGGAGAACCCCAGAAAGTCCTCTTCGTAAATCTGATTGAGGACCGTCACCACCGCGTGCTGGACGATTTTGTCTTCCAGCGCAGCGATCCCTAACGGACGTTTTCGTCCATCCGCCTTGGGAATGTAGGCTCTCTTCGAAGGTTGCGCTCGATACGTTCCTCGATGCACGCGGCTGTGTAAATCCTTCAGCCGTTCACCCAGGCCCGCCTCGTATTCCGTCCACGTGACTCCGTCAACTCCGGGAGCTGCGTCTCGCTTCAAGGCGTAGAAGCTGCTCTCCAGTAGTACAACGGATACATGGTGAAGTAGCGCCGTGAACTGTAATCGCTTGTCCCTCTTTGCCGCTTCGCGCACACCGCGCAGGCCGCTCAACGCGTTACCCCAGCTCTGTGTCTGGGACGCGGTCGTCTGCTCGGTGTTCTCCTTGGCCGGTCGTCTTCCCTCCGCGCCCTCCGCCAGCGGATTCCCGCTTTTGTTCGGGCACTTCGTCGGTACTGCACGACCGTCCGACTTCCCATCAACGTGCATGTTGGACTTCTGGATCATGTCCTTCTCCAACCGGCCCGCGCACGACTGCGTGTCGGGCGTTGACGGGACCTCCCGGTTCTCGCGCGTGAAGTTTCCATGCATGCCAGGGGTCTTCGACCGCGCAGAGCCCGATCAATGCTCGCGATTTCGCATTCATCGATGTTGCCTTCCGCACATTGGAACAGCGTCGGCACTCTGATTTCCGACCACTTTCACGGCTCAATACCCTGCCTACATGTTCCCCTGTCAACGCTTCACGTGCAGCCTTGCGACTGCCCGCGCATGACTCGGGGCCAGGTTGGCTCGCTACGCCTTGCCTGTACGACTCTTGCATTCGCGACTTCACGCCGGTTTATCCCGGCGCACTCCAACTTCCGTCCAATTCAAGGGCAGGATAAACAGCGATAAGGCTCGTAAGCGACACCGAACGCGGCACTTAGAGTTTTATACCCCCCGGCTGTTAACCGAACGGTTGCTAGTTCGAATCTAGCCCGGGGAGCCAACCTCAGATTTTTCAGTCACTTGAATGCTACAAGAACATTTGGCCCACTACGGAAGGGTCGTTGGTTCAAATCGGGCCCCGCAACCAAAATTATTCAAATGCAAGGCCGGGGCCAGATTCCAGGCTTCCCAGCTTGTTCTACGCTACGAGTCTTGCAATCACACGCCCCCTTTGTGGATCATTTCGTCGTCAGTCCGCATCGACCGCCCTAAGGCAGCACCTCATATACGCGCACTTCAGCAGTCTTGTCCTTGTCTCGCGGAACCGCAAGATAATAGCGATTCAGTTCAGGTACCAGAATTGCTGTTTTGGCACGAACGGCTGTCGGGATATGTCCAACTAGCTCGTAGTGGTCAGCGTCGTTCTCTTTAAACACATCAACAAACTCACTTCCCGCCATGTAGACGCGCTTCTTGACATGATCATAAACCATGTCGTCGACATAGCCAACGCAAGGATGGCTGGCGATTATCTTGCCGGAGTCAGAGTCCAGCACGATAAGTTTTCCGGGATTGCGAGTGCCAACAAACAGTCGATGATGAGCTTCGTCAAACGCCATCGGGGTATTGTGCTTAGCTATCTGTCCAATCGGCCAGGTTGCAATCAACATACGTTTTCCCCGGTCAATCACCCCCACAGCGTCTTTGCCGGTCATGTTGAAAAATAAGCGTGGCCCTGACTTTTCAAGCGCCATCGCTTCCAAACCATCAGAGTCGATCTTGATGTCGGCCAGCTTTTTCCCGGCTGTGGTATCAACGATGCTGATGAAAGAATACGACAGGTGGGCGTCCACACCGCTGTTGGAGATATACATGTACTTGGTAGATGGGTCGTAGGCAATGGAGTCTGCGTCCTCCATCAACTTTATGCTTCCGGCAAGCTTGTAGGAGTCGCTCTGATAGATTTTAAGTGCCGCCGCTTCTCCATCCACTACGAAAAGCTTCTTTATGTCAGCCCGATAAACCATGGCGTGAGGCTTCTCGACACTAGAAATGGTATGAACCAGCCTGCCCGCGCGCAGATCGAAAACTTCGACTGCCGAGTTATCCTCCGCGGTGAGGAACAGGCGATTGCCCGGAAGGTCCACAGCAAAGTGGTCAAAATTGCCGTCGTGAAGCCCCGGCAGTGGAATCGTTTGTGTGAGCGCAAGCGGCGCCTTCTCTTGAGCCCGAACGCCCGCTGCCAAGAACACACACACTCCTACCAAAGCCATTGCTCTCAAATTATTCACCTTAACCTCCGCCGCTAACTTTTTGTGACACTCAACACTCAATGAGGGGGAGGTGCCGACCTCTCCTCACTGCAAAGACGGAAGCCGCCCCAGAGCTAACATGCCATCCGAACTCAGTCTCCGCGCGGCCGCCTGCGTGCTGTGCAACTCGCATCCGACGGCGTAGCCTTGAGAAGCCTGAAGATCCAAATGAAGTATTCGAATTTACAGAAGGCTTAGACTTTAGGGCAGCACCAACGTGTTGTTCCGCTGGGGCACTTCCCCGACCGGGATGCGAGCCACCTCTTTCATCGTCTTCGTATCGATGGCAGACACCGTGTTCTCCCCGGGGTTCGAAATGTAAACCGTCTTGCTGTCGGGCGTGAAAGTAATCCACTGCGGTTTCTCGCCAGTAAGGACATGTCCCAGCAGCTTGAGATCAGGGAGTGAGTAAACAAATACGGCATTCGCAAAATAGCTGTTGACCCATAGGGTTTTGCCGTCCGGAGTGATGCCGATGCCGTGGGAGGGGGTGTTTATGTCGCTGAGATCCGGAATTCTGGGTTCGTTGGGGAGCAGAATTCTAGCCACCTCCTTGTGCGTTGCAAAATCTAACACCGCGAACCCGTGAAGATCGTGAAGTTGTATGAATACCCTGCGGGTCGAGCCGTCGGAGTTCGTCTCGATCGTCATGCAGCGCACGCCGCCGTCGAACCTTGCCTCCCAGACGGGTTCCAGGGTCTTGAGATCAATGACGGTTAGAATCTTACTTATTACCGAGCCGGCCAGCGCATACTTACCGTCCGGCGTCACATAGTCGTTGTGCAGGCCAGCTTTCATCGGAATACTCTTGACCAACTTTAGTGAGGCTGTGTCGATGATATCCAGTGCACCCGGCGCCTCATGGATACAGACTAAAACCAGTCGTCCATCCTTGGTAACCATTAAGTTATTTGGCTCACCACTGAGAGCCACCTTTTTGATAATATTCCCAGTCTTTTGATCCAATACGACGAGCGCCTTCTCAGACTCACTGCTAATATAGATTCGGCTTCCGTCAGGAGAAAAGTTAATTCCATGTGGCACCTCCAATCCTTCGATCACTTGGACGACCTTGTTAGTCACAGGGTCGATGACGGAAACGTTGCCTCCGGCATGGTTCGTGATGTATATGCGGACTGTACTCGCCGCCAACGGCATCGCCACTAGAAGCAATAGAAATGTTAAATACCTTGCGCGGCTGCGATATCTTCTCGTAATGATTAACCTCATATAGTTGCGAGCGCTCCTTTCGATACAGCGTAATTTGACGCAGCGGAGGGCCCCCAGAGTCGGAGGCTCTCAGGAGAGAGCCAATAGATATGAATTACCGCTGCTTCGGCCGCAGCGGCAAAAAGCGCACCTCATTACTTCCCTCGTGCCTACTATCGGTCAGGTTTTTGCCCAAAGGGATCTCCTGCTCTTTGCCCCCGCACCCATTCAGCCAGCATCAACCAGTCCGGGTCCTTCTGCGACGCAAATTGTCTGCCTCCTCTGTGGTAGTGGTCGCCGCCCGCCAAGGGTGAGAGCGGATGCATCAGAAGCCGACTCTTGAGCGGATCGCCGGGGGTTACCAGGTGTGAGACAACCCCGAAGTTGTGGCGGGATTGCTCTTCGGTCCAAGAGGTAGTTCCCGGCGACAGAATCTCCAGGAGGAAGGCGGAGTCGGCTCCCGCGACGGTGCCAGGGCTTCCCGAATGACAAGCGTAGCAGCGTTCGTGGCCAACCCTCTTTTCCAGAAACAACGGCTCGACGCGGGTCTTATAAAACTCAAAATCAAGAGCTTTCGCCACTGTAGACGGCGCGGTCGTTTGTGCGTTCGGCAGCCCTGCGGCACCGCCCCGCACCCATTCAGCCATAATGATCCAGTCCGGGTCGTCCTGGGATTCAAACTGCCTGCCTCCTTGGTGGTGGTAGGGGTCGCCGCCCGCCAAGGGCGAAAGCGGATGCATCAGAAGCCGACTGTTGAGCGGATCGCCAGGAGTTACACGCTGCGAGATAGCCTCGAAGTTGCGGCGAGATTGTTCTTCAGTCCAAGAGGTAGCTCCGGGCGTCAACTTCTGCAGGCGGAGGGGACTACGGACCGAATGGCAAACGTAACAGCGGGCATGGCCAGGCCGCTTTTTCAGAAAGATGGGCTCGACACGAGTCTTGTAGAACTCAAAATCAAGAGACTGCGGTGCAGTGGAGGAAGGAGCCCCTTTCGCGGCTGGTTGTGCGGTAGCCATCATCGTAAGTACCGGCAGAGCGGCGAATAAAATCGCGCTAATCGTAAAGTGTTTTTTCACATTTCGCCCTATTCAATCGCATCCTCAAATCAACTTCAGACTACCAAATCAACTTCAGCGCGAACTGGATCTCACGGGCTGTGGTCGTAGTTCTCGTTATCAAGCCTGCAACCCCATTTGGAGTCCCATCGGCATTGAAGATCTCCGTGTTGTCTGCTGTGTTCGGCGAAGCAAAGTTCGCGCGATTGAAGACATTAAAGAACTCCGCCCGGAACTGAATATTGAAGCTCTCCGAAATCCTCGTGATGTAATTGTTCTTAAACACAGAGAAATCCATGTCCGAGATCCCCGGCCCGTTCAAGATGTTGCGACCACTATTACCGCGTAAATTGAAACACTGGGGGAAAGTGCCTTGGGTCTGATCACAATTAGCGGTGTAGAAGGCAGCGTTCGGTGCCGTCGGAACTGCAAAGCACTCGGTCTTAATGTATTTGATGGGATTCCCCGGATTGATCAGCGTCTGGCACCCCGGTCCGCCTAGTCGATTCGGATAGGCCCAAGGGTCGTCGTTCTTCAGTCCTTGTGGGTCCCCGTTGTTCCCAAAGGTAGGGGTGAATGGAGTGCCGTCACTCGCCGTGTAAATTGCGCCTAATTCCCAGCCTTTTGCGATCCATGCCGCAGGTCCCGAAAGCGATTTGGGGGAAGGAACCAGCCAAGTGCCGCTGATGACTAAGATCCGCCCAATATTGAAGTCAGTTAGGCCTCGAGCCGAATTCAAATTGTACCAAGGCAGCGTCGAGATCGAATTCGTGAATTGATTGCCTCGAATACTTGCTGAGCTGGTATCAATCCCCTTGGCCCAGGTGAACGAGCCTTGGAGTTGGACGCCGCGCCGTATCGGTTTTTGGACTGCCACTTGGAGGCCATCGTAGAAGGAGTTGCTATTGTAGAATCGGCCGTTTATGACGCCAAAGTTAGGGTTGATTTTTGCTCCACTGCCAATGGGCGAAGGAAAAAGGTATCCCTGAGGAGTCAGCGTCGGGAGCACGGTATCAACATCATCCGGTGCGAATACCAGGTGCACACCACGGGATCCTACATAACCCACCACGGCAGTCAGGTTCGAGACCAATTCGCGCTGCACATTGAGGTTCCACTGCATTACGTAACTGCGATGGGGGTGCTGCTCAGTGTGAGCCACCTTAGTAGTGTCGCCCGTGAGCAGCGGAAGAGCTCCAGTGAAGAACGCCCCTTGAGGAAGGTTACTGGAGGTTCCAGATTGTTCGAACGGAAACCCCGATAGAATAAACTGGCCGACCATAGGCAGCACATCGAAAACCCCGAAGCCCCCGCGCACCGCTGTCTTTCCGTTATGGAACGGGTCCCAGGCAAAACCAACCCGCGGTTCGAAGTTGCGTAATGTGGGATTCGAAATCACAGGTGAGCCCAGATGGGGTGCCGCGTCAGTTAACGTGCGCAGATTCGTAATCATGTTGTGGACCTCGGTCGGCATGGTGATCATCTCCCAGCGTAGCCCTAGGTTCACGGTCAGGTTTGGACGGACGCGCCAATCGTCCTGGGCGTACAGGCCAAAAATGGTCTGGCGATATCCGTACGTTGGTTGGACAGGTGTAAGTCCCGCTGAGAATTTTTTCGGGTGATTGGTGAGAAAATCTCTTAGCGTTTGGAAGTTATAGACTCCGCTCGGATCGCTGGGGGCGTACTCGTTCTGTTGCATTCGCTCCACCGCTGCCCCGAATTTCAAGGAGTGGGTTCCGTGCGTCCATGCGGCGTCGTCATATTCCTGGAACGAGTTCCAGTTAAAGGTAGCGGAGGAATTTCCTCCAACGCCACCGCCGAAGTCCGTAAGCTCGGACACTTTTACCTGAGAGGCGAATTGCCCAGGTATTGCGCCCAGAGATGGGTCTTTCGCCAGGGCGTTAATAGCGGTAAGAGCTTTGTTACTGAACACGGCAGAGCGGTTATAGCCTACGCGAACCGAATTTACGAACGCAGGACTGAAAATGTGAGTCTCTTCCAAGGCAACAAACGTGCGATGGGTCTTAGACGTTATCTCCACATTACCCATCTGATCGGGCGAAGTATATGGGGTGATGTCGCCGAGGTATGTGACGGCGAGACTGTCCTTGTCCGCAATCTTGATGTCCGCCCGCGTTGTGAAGAAGTTCTCGTTTACGACTTGTTGGGCGGCAAAGGTGAAGATTCCTATGTCGCCGTCCGTACCGGGAACAATACCGCCATTAGGAAGGGGCCAGAAGGGCAAGTATTTTTGGGCCGCAGGGTCTACGCCGCCCGGTACTGGGGTCGGGGTGCAAGACGACGCATCCGGCGCAGAGCAAAGAGTTCCACTGCGCGCCGCAGGTGATGGCACCGTGGACTCGTTGGTGATTCCCTTCGATTGGCGTATCCCCTCATAATCACCAAAGACGAACACCTTACCCTTCCGGATTGGTCCTCCGGCACTGGCTCCGAACTGGTTACGACGGAAAGGGGGATTCTTAGTATCGAAGAAATTCCGAGCATCCAAAGCGTTATTGCGCAGAAACTCGTAAGCGCCTCCGTGGAACTGATTCGTCCCAGAGCGCGTAATGGCATTTATGACGCCACCTGACGTCCTGCCATACTCGGTGGAATAATTGCTCGTTAGAACCGAAAACTCCTGGATCGCATCCACCCCCAATTGGCCGCCCAGCACACTTCCCGGACCGGCGTTCGAATAATCATTCATGCTGATCCCATCAAGGCGATAATTATTCTGGGAGGGACGGGCACTACCCACGACGATTTCACTTCCAAAACCTCGCCTGCCGCGCTTATTCCCTCCAGTGTAGAGGAACATGTTTTCGACTGGAGCGACCCCCGGCTGTAGAAGTGCCAGATCTGTCCAGCTCCTTCCATTCAAAGGCAACTCCTGAACTGTCGTTGAGTTCACAACCGCGCTGATCGTTGACGAGGTCAATTGCACGGTGGGCGCCCCGGCCTCCACGGTTACGCTTTCTGCTAGCGAGCCTACCGCCATTTCAAAATTAATTTCCAGGACATCCTGAACATGGAGAACGATTTCTGGCTTGAGCACAGTCGTGAACCCAGGCTTCTCGACTTCCATGCGGTAGGTTCCAGGCAAAAGATTAGTCACATAGTAACTTCCCGTGTCGTTGGTCGTTCCGTCATAATGCACGGTTGTGCGCGTGTTGGTGAGGGTTATCTTGGCACCTGGGACGACTCCCTTGGTGGGGTCGGTGACGCGACCCGTCAGACTCGCATTCGTCGTTTGAGCCTGAAGAACGCCTGAAAAGCAGAAAGCAACAATTAAGCAGAGGCTCGCAAGTCTCGTCATAAAGAGTCCTTCCTCCACGAGAATCCATTACTTATCTTCTATTACGACATGGAGGAGAGGTTTGTACCATTTAGCGAAGGAATCAGCGGTCGGCGAATTGCAAGCAGCAATAAAGTAGAAACCGGCGCGAACTTGCTACTCATAATCTCTATTCGGGGAATATCCCGCGCACGGAGTTCGGTTTGAATTGTTCACCTCCATTTCGCACCAGCTTTTTACGACTCGGACGGGATCATTGGTACGGACATGGCTCTACAGAAGTCCGGTGCGAGCCCGGAACCACTGCAGCCTTCCCATAGGATTGCCCTTCACCCTGGGTCCTCATTAGAAACGAACCGGAACCTGATCAAAGACAAAGCGGATTACCTACAGGCACGCCTATCGGGCGAATTCAGCGTCCGTACACGAGCATCCGAAAGTTTCCTGGCTTCCTCGTCGGAAGCGGATGGGGCTCTTTTTCAGTAGGAGCCGCTGGCGAATCAAAATCGGACGTGGTCAGATAAAGTTTGTGGGTCTTCGTATCGAGGCCAATTGTTTTAGCCCCGTACTCGGTCTTCACGGTGCCGACCTCACTGAGCTTGTCGGGTGTGTCTTCGTGATAGACGTGGATCATGCCTTCGCGTGTTGAGACGAACAGCATAGCCGTTGAAGAATCAAACGCGATACCGTCGACTCCAGCGGTTATGGGAAACGATTGGATGACGTTTCCCTTGTCTGCATCCATCATCACCAACATCTGGGGGCCGCGACCTGCAGAGAATAACCGCCGGTTCTTTCGGTCCATATCCATCGCCACCGGTGCTCCGGCCGGCACGACTGGCCACCGTGCTTTGACGGTGACATTGATGGAATCGACGGCAGCTACGTCGTTCTTTTCCAAGTTATTGTCGTAAATCATCCCTTTTCCATCGGCGACCGGGAACTCCACAGCGCCGACCAGGTCGAGGTTCTTCAATACGGTCTGCTTTACCGGATCGATAACCGTTGTGTTATGGCTGCCACCGTTGAAGGTGAAGATGTGTTTCGACGCCGGATCGTAAATAATCGAGTCCGTTTCGGGCTGGTTCGTCTTGACCTCACCGGTGACCTTTAAGGTCTTGAGGTCGAAAATGACCACATTCTCGGCGTCACCGTCACTGACAAATCCCTTGTCAAGCTCCTTGACCAGGGCAACTCCGTGGCAGCGTTGCAAACCGCCAATCGTGCCCACCACTGTGTAGTCATCGGCATTGAGCACAACGACCTCCGTGCCGTGCGATACGTAGACGCGACGTGCCTCGGGATCGACGGTGATGTAGTCGAATGACTCGCCGCCACCAGGGGCTGCGGCCAGTGGGACTTTCTTAATTAGGTGGTAACCACTCGCTGCCGAAACCATGAAAGCGTAAGCAGCGACTAACATGATGGCTAGACCGAGCGCACAACCGCCGAGACCCAATAATTTCATGTAATCCTCCCCTGAAAGTGAAGAGTGCCATGGCCGGCGCGTCAACGCTGGCTACGCGGGCGGGAGGGACCCTCGCACAAGAGAATGCATCCGGGCCACCTGGCGGCGTTGTGCCAACGGTGTCGGAGGGGCCGAAAGCGATTCCGCCTTCCGATCTCCAAGTACTGACTTTGGTTCCGTTCACTTTCACCGTTCGCCCGTGGAGTTCACTTGTCGCAGTCACACAACCCTACTCAGGATCCCTCCGGATGCTCTTTTAGGGCAGCGCCAACGTGTTGTTCCGCTCGGGATTCTGCCCTACCGGGATGCGAGTCAGCAGTTTCAGAGTCGTCGCATCAATGACGGACACGGTGTTCTCTCCCCCGGTGGAAATGTAGACCTTCTTGCTGTCGGGTGTGAAAGTGAGCCACTCTGGTACCTCCCCGGTAAGGACGTGTCCCAACAACTTAAGATCAGGGAGCGAATATACGAAAACAGCATCAGCTGATTTGCTGTTGACCCAAAGGGTCCGATTGTCCGGGGCGACGCCGATGCCGTGGGAGGGGTCGATGTCGAGGGTCTTCCCACCTGGGGGATCGTCTGGGAGCTTGATTGTTGCCACCACCTTTCGCTGCGCAAAATCGACCACCTCAAACCCATGTAAAAAGGAAGTGTTCACGAATATCCGGCGGGTTGAGCCGTCGCTGCCTCTCTCGAAAGCCATGGTGCGAACTCCGTTGTCGAACTTAATCTCCCAAACCGGTCGTTCGGTTTGGACATCAACAACGACTAAGAACTTTGCTTCTACTGAGCCCGCGACCACATACTTGCCGTCCGGCGTCAGATAGGCGTCGTGCAGGCCACCTTTCATCGGGATACTCCTGACCAACTTTAGAGAGTTTGTGTCAACGACATCCAGTGCGCCAGGTTCTTCGCGGATTGCGACAAAAACCCGCCCTCCATCCTTTGTAACCGCTATAACGTTGGGCCGACCGCTCAGGGGTATCTTCTTGGTAATCTTTCCACTCTTTTGATCCACAACGTCGAGCATGCTCTCAGGTTCATCGCTAACGTACACCCGACTTCCATCCGGAGAGAAGTTCACATCGTGCGGTGCTTCGATGCCTTCGATCCTTTGCACGACCTTGTCAGTTACAGGGTCAATGACATCAACCGTGTCCCCGGCAGAGTTCGTAACGTAAATACGAACGGTTCCGGTCGACAACGGCAGCGATATCCAAAGCATCCCAGGCAGAAGCCACAGATGCACCAGATGTCTCGCGCCTCCGTTATATCCTCGCAGAGTGGTTAAGCTCATAGTGGCGAGCGCTCCTTTGGATACAGCACAACTTAACTTGGAGGAGGCCTAGAGTGGGGGGCGCTGGTCTGCTCTTAGGACGCGCAAGCGGGTTTCTCCTCCCCCGAGAATCCGTGATTTACCTTCTACTACGGCATAGAGGAGACGTTTGTACCATCTGGCGACGTAATCAGCGCCCTATCTGTTACATTAGATCCGCATAGAATCTCCTTACCCCTGAGTCGGTTTGAAAAAGACGTCAGTTCCGGTGCGGCGAGGTGCTTGTCCCGCACAGAGAGGCCTTGGCGAAGAAATTGAAAAGGTCGAGATCGCTGGTCGGAAAGCGCCGCACCAGCAAAGTTGGCACAAACAGACTAGCGGTGGCTGGATAAGTCGCCTGACGCTAGGGGTGGTTTGCTTCTTTCTTGAGCAAAGCGTAAAGGAAAGGTTTGCCGGTAGGCTTTTGGCTGCCGCCATGTGGCTCAACTGTGACAAACACAGCGTCAATCTCTGCCAGTTGCCGCGGCTCATCGAATCGCAGGACCCAACGGCGGTTAGATTCGTTGTCCATATAAAGAATGCCCATATTCAGCGGTGTTCCCAGACTAGTCTCTATGCGGCCCCACGCCTGGAAGGTGCTAGCTTTGTTGATGCCCCGCTGGCTATCTAGGTCGAAGGCATAGAAAATAAGAGACTTTCCCTGTGTGTAGAAGACGCGGCCGAATGGCTTTTGTGTGCGACTATGGCTATCCACATCAAACACGTCCGCAATGTAGAGCTTTCTCGCCCCCATCAGTTCCCTGATGTCTCGGTCGGAAGCAAGGTATTGCTCAGCATCTTTGAGCCTGCGGTCCTGATCGCGATTAGAAACGGAGAGCTCATCGATCTTGGATTCAAGCGACGCGGCCCGCTGGAACTCTTTATCTCGCTCGGAACGAAGGTTCGCGAGTTCCACTTTGGCATCTCGGTATGCCTGGTCCGCGTCTCGCAATTGACTAATCAAAGCGTCGCGTTTCTCTACAGCCGCTACCAACTGCTGATCCGTTGCGTTTTTCGCCTCGAGGAGCTCATCCTCACTGTTTTTCAATGTGCGCAAAGCCGATTGCATTTTGGCCCGTTCTTTTTCGGTCCGCGAAATTTCTTGCTGCAACAGGACGATTTTTTTTGCATCGGCGTCGCGCAACTCATCCACCGTATTACTTTCCCCCACTTCCAGATTTTGCAATCGTTCCCCGACGGAAGCCCCGGGTTGCCTTGCGATATCATGCGTTCGTCTCCCAAAACTATAGGCAACAAGTCCCAAGGCGATAATTAAACAAGCCGCAAGCGAGGCGCACGCTAGTGGATTAGTGGGTATTCGCCGCAAAAGATCATGCCTAAAAATGCCATGCTGTTTCCTTGTGTGGACACGGGCGAAGAGCTTCCGATACGTGGCCATGCTGTCCCAGCTGTCCTGACCATCTTGTTGACTGCAGCGGCTCGCAGCAACCGATGGCAGTCCTTCCCCCGCCAAGATCCTGTACTGATTGTAACTTTCGTGGCAGTGCTCACAGTTCCGCAAATGAACCTTCAATTCGGCCCATTCGCTGGCGGTTAGCGTGCCCGAATTCGCCAAGGCCCCGAGCTCCTTGAATTTTTCGTGGTTATTCAGTTCCTGTTGCTCGCCCATGGACTCACTTCTCCCGAAGCTTTTGCACAAAGGTACTCTTACGCAATCGTTCAAGGCCGCGATAGAAATAATGTCGGATATTGCCCAGAGGTTCGCCGAGTTTCTCTTGGATCTCGCATAGCTGAAATCCTTCGAAGTAAAACAACTCGAGGGTCCGACGTTGCATTTCGGGAAGCTCTTCGAAGGCTTTCTCTAACAGCACTCGGTTGAACTTTGCTCCGAGTTCCCGGTCTAGGTCTGTCCCAGCTTTTAGGGTATTGCCCACGCAGTCGATATCTGAACCAAGGTAGAAGCCCCTTCGATTCAGGAACGATTTTCTATCAAGCGCCTGATGTAAGGCGATCTGAACGATCCACATTTTCGCAGTGCCTCTTGCCGGGTCAAAGAGATTTGCCTTTTGGAACACCAGAAAGAAAGCATCCTGGACGATCTCTTCTGCTTCACCGGAGTCATGCAGAATGCGGAACGCAATAGCGAACACCAGACGCGAGTATCGGTCGTAAAGAAAAGTCAGTGCGTTTGAGTCATCTGCCTTGAGACGAGCCATCGACTCTTCGTCACTCGGAAAGTGTGCTTCGAGGGTTTCCGACCCGGTGTCTGAATGTACTCGATTCCCGTCCCACGCAATTGGCCAGGACAGTGCGCGTCCTTGCAGAGGAATGCTCACTATTGCTTCTCAATCTGCGATGAATCGCCAGGGTTTGGGCCAACAGATTCATCGCACTTGCAAAGGTGACGTCCGAGATTGCAGCAATATACACCCAAGACGCAAAGCTGGAAAGTATTTTCGATAAAAAGAGTGCTGCACCTTTGCGAAAAAATCTCGCAATTATTGGTACACGAAGACAAGGGAGGACGTATATTATGGACATCCAACTGGCTTAAATGCAGAGGTGGTTGGGTCGAGGGCAAGCCTCATACTCCGTAGGTTCAGTGTATGCGCAAAAATTTGGCCGGCACACGGAATGTGACACCTGCGAGAAGCTAAACTGATGTAAACTTTCTGATTCGCCGTGGTCCAAAAACTCGGGCTGGTCAGAGTCGCTTCTTCAGGCTTTCGACGTCGACATGTCACTCGCGCGCGATCTCGCTCATGACTCACCCGGAGTTGGCATTGCAATGTCAGCACAATTTAAAAAAATCTCACCCTCGCCAAATCAAAATATATTTACATCTGATACATAGTAAAGATATAAGTATTTGAAATGGTACACATGGCACCAATATTCGGCTGAATGGAAAATTCACTAGGAAACTGCCGATCGAAGCCTACGCGCGGACGTTCACGAAAATGGCGATTGCCCCGAGTACAAGTTGTGGATAGCTCCAGCGATGACCAAACCCATCACGACTTCTTTCGAATCGAGGCGTCGACGAATATCTACCTCCGCTTCGTCGGGATTGTCATAGCGATTCTGAATCTCGAAGGCAGCCTCATTGGCTCCGCCATGCTTATGTCTGCGCAGCGCGCCGACGGCTCCTGCAGTGCGGGAGAAGATGTCCGATCTGGTCCCCGCGATGACCCGCCCTGCAAAAGTCGAAGCATTGAACTCGTTCTCGACATAGAGAATCAGGCTAGTGTGCATTGCACGCATCCAAACGCGGCCCCCAGCCAAACTTCATTTTCGTTTGTTATTGCAGTTGGTTGTGGGGCTTGATATCCTCTTGCTCACCCTGACCCCAAAGACTTCCCGCAAGAGCGTCTGAGGGCAAGTGTGATTGCGCCCTTTCGTCTTGCAGACTGAAGACGTTTCATTTGTACGGAGGCTAAGGATGACTCGACTTTCGAGTCTTCGATGAGCAATTCGATCTTCGACTTGGACCCCAGACGGACTCCGTAGGAGGCCAGTTCGAATGGTCGGTGGAAGAGGTTGACATTGACAAGCAGTCGAAGTACCGGTCCGCCGAGGCATTGTTTATATTCCTGTACTTGGACGAATCTCTTCGCAGCGAACGAGAATGAAATCAACACACGGACCAACAGGCCGGTAGATGAAACAGGGGGAGAATACTTTGCCGAAAGTTTGAAATTATGGGTCATCAGGAGGGTCCGATATGGGAGCTAGTGGGGGAGTTCATAAGGCACTCAGCAGGCCAGAACGGCAGACCGTGCAGGCGGAGCTGCAGCGCGACAAGGACCGGCTGAAGCTGCTCTTGGACATGACGAACACTCTGCTGTTGAATCTGGAGCCTCGCGAGATCCTTCGAGCGATCTCGGCGAGCATCCGGCAAGACATGCGTTGCGAGTCCGTTGGGGTATGGCTTGTTGATTCAGATCGGAGCGTATTGCGGTTACTCGCCCAGGACTTCCCAGGAAGCAATGGATTCTCGAAGGAGGATTTGACGCAGCCCATCGAGGGGTCCGAGTCAGGTAATGTATTCAAGACCGGCAAGCCTTTTATCGTACGAACGCGCGCCGATGTCACGAGTGAGTGGGGAATTTCTGCCCTTCGTGCAGAAGCCATCGAGTCTGGCTGCGCACTCCCTCTGATCAGCCGAAACCGAACGCTTGGCATTTTGGGACTTGGCAGCCGGGTCGAGAACTCATTCAGTCCGGAAGGCGTTGATTTTCTGACGCGAGCGGCGGGGCAAGTAACGATCGCTATTGAGAATGCGTTGGCATATTCCGAAATCGCCAAATTAAAAGAGAAGCTCGAGCAGGAAAAGCTCTACTTCGAGGAAGAGATCCGGAGCGTGGCGGACTTTGAAGGGATCGTGGGTCATAGTTCGGCGCTCCGGCAGGTGCTGCAACTGATCGAAACGGTCGCAACAAGTGATTCCACCGTGCTCCTGCTGGGAGAGACCGGCACTGGAAAGGAACTGATCGCTCGCGCTGTTCATGATCGCAGCAGACGGAAAGAGCGCACCTTTGTAAAGCTCAACTGCGCGGCGATCCCTACGGGTCTGCTGGAAAGTGAGCTATTCGGACACGAGCGGGGCGCGTTCACTGGCGCCGTTTCACAGAAGATTGGCCGATTGGAATTGGCCGACCAAGGCACGCTGTTTCTGGATGAAGTTGGAGACATACCCCTGGAACTCCAGCCCAAACTGCTGCGAGTTTTGCAGGACGGAGAATTCGAGCGCTTGGGAAGCACACGGACGAAGAAAGTCGACGTTCGACTGGTAGCTGCGACCAATCGTGATCTGGACCGGATGATCGAGGAGAGTCAATTTCGAAGCGACCTGTACTATCGGCTGAATGTTTTTCCCATCCGCATTCCTCCATTGCGCGAGCGCCCGGAAGACATTCCTTTGCTGGTGCGATACTTCAGCCAGAGGTATGCGCGCCGTATGCAAAAGCAAATCGAATGCATACCTGCGGCAGCCATGCGGAAGCTGACGCGATGGCATTGGCCGGGAAACGTTCGTGAGCTTCAGAATCTTGTGGAACGTGCTGTGATTCTGACGCGCAGCAGCACGTTAGCCATCTCTGTACCCGAATTGGGAAACGTTAACGCCACCTCGCCTGCCCGAAGAGCTGGCAGCGTCGACGAGCAAGATAGGATCGTGCGAGTTCTGAAAGAAACCAAGGGACAAGTGGGGGGTCTGAAAGGTGCTGCAGCCCGCTTGGGCCTAAAACGGACTACCTTGCTCGCCCGGATGAAAAAGATGGGCATCGATCCGCGAAAGATGGCGTAGGCCTTCGTGTATGAAAGAATTCTTCGGACCGCTACCGACTCGACTTGCCCTTCAGGCGATCAAGCACATCCTTGACGTACACATCCCTGGCCACAAATTGCGCGCCCTCGTTTGACATGGACCGCAACATTCGTTCCCCGCTTTTGTCGATGAATGTGACTTCATCGAGGTTCACGATGCACGTTCTCCCGTGCGCTGTGCGGTGTGCTCTCTTCCAGCTCGCCTTCAATTCATTAACCCATGGCGCGATGAGGCGGCCTTGCAGGATCCAGCGCTCTTGCCTCGCCGTGTTGGCGATCGTGATCTTCAACATTCCTTTCTCTTCCTCTGTGCTTGGACATTGCAAATGCAGGGCCAGAAGACTGGATCTACACCAAACGCGATGGATCTCTAACTGACTGACGTGACAAACGCTTAATGGGAAGAGCTAAATACGGGGAGGTATGTAACCGAATCCGAGTGTCATAGATGCTTGACACTTGTCAAAAGAAGTGTCAAAAGCCTTGACACTCTCTCGGGGGCTTGGAGTCTCACAAAGCACAGCTCTTCTGTCTTCAATTAGTTGCCGGAGCCTCGGTTTGTACGCGCCTTTGGCAAGGGCAGTGCCATATTCCCTGCTGTGGAAGGAAACCAGACGCTTGAAGAACCAAGGGAAATGACTTTAAAGCGAGAGGTTTTGTGACATGGCAACGGTAACGTCGGTCACCTACCGTACCCCGACTGTGAATTCCTTCGGCGGTATCACTTCAGGAGTTCTCACCCCCCCCTTCATCCTGCTTCGTTTACACACTCTATGCCGCACACTACCACATAAAGTTGGCCAAAGGGTCCAGCTATGAAACAGACGATTTGTGTAGGTACAGCGTTGCTGGCTTTCGGCACCGGCGTCATCGGGCTGGGTCAAGTTGGGTTGGGGAAGACTGCGGCCACACAGCCCCGCGCCGCGTCCACGCGCGAAATACCGAAGTTCGAGTTGGACCCGTCGTGGCCGAAGATGCCGAACGGGTGGGTCTTGGGCCAGGTGTCCAGCGCGGCTGCCGACGAGCAAGACAACATATGGATCTTGCATCGCCCGCGAGTTGTGAGGCCCAATCAGAAAACGGGGCCGCCGGTGATGGAGTTCGATCAGGAGGGCAACTACATCCGAGGGTGGGGTGGGCCGGGGAGTGGCTATGATTGGCCGCAGTCGGAGCACGGCATTTACGTGGACTATAAGGGGTATGTCTGGATCGGCGGCCAGACGGACGAAGATCAGATCCTGAAGTTCACGAAAGACGGGAAGTTTGTGATGCAAATCGGACACGGGGGTCACAAGAAAACGAACGCGGATACCGAGAATTTTTGGAAGCCGACGGACGTGTTCGTGTATCCGAAGACGAACGAACTGTTTGTCGCCGACGGGTATGGGAACAGACGCATCATCGTGTTCGATGCAGATACCGGTAAGTACAAGCGGATGTGGGGGGCGTTCGGGAAAGTTCCAAAGGATAAACCTGATGAGCCTGACCCTCCCCTTGTTGCAACCGCCCAGCAGTATGCGGACCCGAATCGCACGCTCGCTACGGGGTTTGACCCTAAAGACCCTGGGCCTTCGCAATTCTATATGGTGCACGGCGTCAAAGTCTCGAACGACGGGCTGGTATATGCCGCCGACCGCGGCGGAAAGCGGGTGCAGGTGTTCACGATTGATGGGAAATTCGTGGCGCAAGCGTGGATTGATCGGTGGTGCTTGACAGTAGGAATGGGGTGCGGTAACGGCCAGACCGCCGCGAGCGTGGCCTTCTCGGCAGACTCGGCACAGCGTTTCTTGTATGTAGCCAGCAGGAGCCCGGCACGAATATGGGTGTTCGACCGGAAAACGCTCCAACCGCTCGACTTGTTCGGACGGCCGGGCATCGGGCCCGGGGAGTTCGATGTACTTCACCACATGACTACCGATTCGAAAGGCAACCTCTACACCTCGGAAGTCGAAGACGGTAGACGAGTCCAAAAGTTCATGTTTAAGGGAATCATTTCGGTGCCAGCGAAATGATGAGACTGGTTTCATGGCCGAACGGTGAAGAAACGAATTGAGTTTTCTGTTTGGACCGCGACGCAAAGAAATTGAGAAAAAAGATGGAGGCATGGCCTTTGGTGACCTTGGGGTTCCGATGTGTTAACGGAACTAATGGGAGGGAGACTTCTATGACGAAGAATCCGGCCGGCAAGAAAAAATTGTGGTGCCACCTTGGGGTATTCATCGCATTGTTCATCGGAGTGGGCTCTGCTGCCGTGCGGCTCGACGCACAGGTGGTGGGCGCAACGCTATCGGGAACGATTACAGACAGTTCCGGCGGCGTGGTCCCAAACGCACAAATCACAATTAGGAATTCGGCAACCGATATCGTCCAGACCGTTACGTCGAACGCGGACGGAGTTTACTCGGCACCGAATCTACAGCCGGGGAACTATACAGTGCAAGTGTCGGCTTCAGGGCTTGCCCAGTTGACAGCCAAGGCCACACTGACGGTTGGGGCCAAGCAACAGTTGAACCTGACTCTGTCCGTGGTGGGGATAAGCCAAAACGTTGAAGTTACGGTCGACGTTCCAACCGTGAACCTGGAAGATGCTGCGCTCGGCGGAATCAATGATGAAGCGACCGTCAAGGAGTTGCCTCTTAATGGCCGTTCGTGGAGTGATTTGGCGGCCCTTCAGCCTGGCGTTTACACTATCCGCACGCAACCCGGAGTCACTGCTCCCGATCGATTCAATCGCGGCCTCGGAGACCAGCTGAGCATCGCCGGCACTCGACCTACAGGGAACAATTATCGCCTGAATGGGATCAGCATCAACGATGATAGCAACGGGGGACCGGGCAGCGTGTTGGGCGGCAATATGGGGGTCGACGCGATTTCGGAGTTCTCCGTCTTGACGACCAACTATTCGGCCGAATACGGTCGGGCCTCGGGCGGGATCATCAACGCCATCACGAAGTCAGGTACGAATACTTTCCATGGCAATGTTTACGAGTTTCTCCGCAACAGTTCGCTGGATGCACGAAACTTCTTTGACCCTGCTGGTGGGCCTAAACGGCTTCCGCCTTTTAGGCGGAACCAATTCGGAGCCTCGGGGGGAGGTCGAATCCTGAAAGACAAGACCTTTATCTTTGCCGATTATGAGGGGTTACGCCAATATCTCAATATTAGCCAGGTCGATGCGGTGCCTTCGGCTGCCGCTCGCGCTGGGGTCCTCACAAGCCCGGCCGTGAGCGCTTACAGCCTAGGCGGTCCCCCCCTCCCGGCCAATTTTTCATGCCCGGCCGGGTCATCATTGCCGATGCCCGGCGTGTCGAACACTTGTGTGGATGATCAGGCAACGCGGTATCTAAAGGCGTTCTATCCCTTGCCCAACGGCCAATTGTTCGGGGACACGGGGTTCTACTCGCTGGCAATCAATCAACCTACGACAGAGAACTATTTTACATTTCGAGTTGACCACAAGATCTCAGACAAGGACAGGCTGAGCGTCAGCTACTTTCGTGACAACTCCAACGTAACCACGGATGATCAATTTAGGAACCTATCGAGTACAACCTTGGACAACCGGTACTACGTAGCCTTAGACGAGACCCACGTCTTAAACGCGACCACGGTCAATGACTTCCGAGTGGGCTTCAGCCGACTTATTACGGGGTTTCCATCGGCCGTACAGGCCATCAACCCGGCCGTGACGGACACCTCTTTGGGCTTCCGCACCGGGGAGTCCGCGGGTCGGATAATAATCGGCGGAGTGACATTTTTTGGTGGCGGCGTAAGTGCACACCAGCTTGCGCCGAGCGCGTACAACGCACCGCAGATTTATGATGATGTTATAGTGACGAAAGGGGTTCACTCCATCAAGTTCGGATTCGCCTTTGAGCACGATCAGCTAAACCGAGTTAGGCACGTGGCGGCTGCCCCATCCTACGTTTTCGGTACGCTGTCCAATTTTCTGACTAACGTGCCTCTATCGCTCAACGTCTCTTCCCAAGGTACTAATACCTATGGGCGGGAAAGCATCTTGGGAGGCTACGTTCAGGACGATGTGCGCCTCCGCCCCAACCTGACGCTTAATCTAGGACTACGCTATGAAATGAACACCGTACCGGTGGAAGCTAAAGGCAGAATAGGCAACCTACGCAATTTAACCGACACGAGTCCTACTGTGGGAGCGCCTCTGTTCCTGAACAACACAAAGCGCAACTTCGAGCCACGGGTTGGGTTTGCGTGGGATCCGTTCCGCAATGGTAAGACTTCTGTTCGGGGCGGCTTCGGGATTTACGATGCTCTCGTCTTTCTGGGCCCCATAGACAAGACTTGGGCGAATGAGCAACCTACAGGTAGCTTCATCATTCCCCCACCGGGCACATTCCCGACTCAGGCGCCTCTGCTGCCCGCGGCGGCGAAAAAAAACTCATTTTATCAAGTCGAGTATGCCCCACATAGGTCCTATGTGATGCAGTGGAATCTTAGCGTTCAGCGCGAAATAGTGCCCAACCTCACAGCCACGATCGGTTATGTGGGCAATCACGCGGTACACCTCATGATTTGGCATGATGACGTTAACATCGTGCTTCCGACCAATTCACCGGAAGGCTACCTCTGGCCATGTGAACCCTTCGTGCCTACCGGCTCTCCTCCCGGTTGCCAGGGGTACGGCGGCGGAACGGTAATCAACCCGAAGCTCGTTCACACTGCGGCCGCTTATTTCGATAATTCCGCCCTCTATGATGGTCTGCAAGCACAGCTCACCAAAAGGATGGGCCACGGGTTCCAAGTCCAAGGGTCGTTTACCTGGTCCAAGAGCATTGACGATGGTTCCGGCACATCGGTCGGCGATCAGTTCGTCAATGGGATTTCAACTGAGTTCGACTTTATTAATCCCAAGTTGACGAAGGGACTAGCAGACTTCAACTCGCCTCGGGTGCTTTCCATTAGTTACCTTTGGGACATACCCACGCCAAAGTCTCTGCACGGACTTGCGGGAGGAGTTCTGGGTGGATGGGAGCTCGGGGGTGTTTTCTCGGCCTCCGACGGCCAACCGTTTACGGCTTTGCTCGCCGGAGATGCAGTCGGCTTAAATAACGTCGACCCGTTCAGCTTCCCGGACCGCCTGACAGGATCTGGCTGCAGTTCCTTGATCAATCCTGGGAACGTCACAAACTATATCAAGCTTCAATGCTTTGCTATTCCGGGGGCGGTTAGTGTTGGGGGCACCCATTATCTTCGCCTTGGCAATGAAGCGCGCAACGCCATCCCCGGGCCCGGATTGGAGAATTTGGACTTTTCGTTGGTCAAGAATACAAAAGTCCACAGGATCTCGGAGGGTTTCAATGTGCAGTTCCGGGCGGAGTTCTTCAACGTCATGAATCGCCCCAATTTTCTTGCTCCGACTGACAATGAGGTCATCATGGATCCGTCCATTGCGGGGTTTGGAATAACTCCCGCCAACCCCTCAACGGCTATTATTTCCGGCGCCGGCGCGATTGATAAGACAACAACAACGTCGAGGCAGGTCCAGCTTGCGCTGAAGCTGATTTGGTGAGGTTCAGAGAACACAATTTGTGGGAATAGCGATCGTTTGTCGGCAGGGTGAAGGAGAGATAGATTTCATGGGAAAGTTGCGTCGGGACCTGATGATCGCGATCGCCACCATAGCCGTCGGCCTCCGGGTGGCCGTAATACTAGCCGCTGGTCAGGCCCCGGCCTACAAGGCGCCCCGAACTCCGGATGGCAAGCCGAACTTGAACGGCATTTGGCAGGCTCTCAACACGGCAAATTGGAATATCGAAGGCGGTGCGGCGCAGCCGGGACCTGTGGTTGCACTCGGCGCGGTTGGGGCAGTTCCCGGTGGTCTAGGCGTCGTGGAGGGCGGCGAGATCCCGTACCTGCCGGCGGCACTGGCAAAAAGGAAGGAGAACTTTAAAAACCGATTGACTGCTGACCCGGAAATCAAGTGTTATCTGCCGGGTGTGCCACGCGCCACGTACATGCCATACCCGTTTCAGATTGTGCAGAATCCGAACCACATACTGATCGCCTACGAGTACGACGACACTCAGCGCATAATCTACATGGATAAGGCCCCCCCGAGCCCCACTGACTTCTGGATGGGAAGTTCAGTCGGCCACTGGGAAGGGGACACGCTGGTTGTCGACGTGAAGAGTTTCAACGACCAGACTTGGTTTGACAGGGCCGGAAATTTTCACAGCGACGCCCTACATGTGGTCGAACACTTTATACCGCTCAGCCCTGACGCCCTTACCTACGAAGTCACCATCGAGGATACGAAGGTATTTTCGCGACCTTGGAAGATGAGCATGCCACTCTATCGCCGGCTTGAAAATAACGCCCAGTTGCTGGAGTTTAAGTGCGTCGAGTTCGTGGACGAACTCATGTATGGGCGTTTCGTTAAGAAGAAGCCGAGCAGTGGAAAAGGAGGCCTGAAATGAGTCATCGATTTCTCGCGTCAGTGGGCATTCTCGCGGTTGGAATGTGTGTTGCCTTTCTGTCACCGGCCCCCCTCACTGGCCAGGACACCGCGTCCCCCGCTAGAACTACGGTCGATGGAAAGAGTACTGCTGCACCGGAGGCTTGGATTGCGCCCCGTACGCCGGACGGCCAGCCGGACATGCGGGGAATATGGACCACGTCATACGCCGGGACGCTATTAGAACGTCCTAGTGAGCTTGCCGGGAAGGAGACTCTTACTGCAGAAGAGGCGGCTGAATATAGAAAAATGCTAGCCGACAGGTTACGTAAGGGTCTCATCCCACTGCCCCGGTACGATGCTGGAGCCGATGAAATAGGCAGTTATAACAATGAGGTGTATGGGAGCTCAAAACCGGGACCTGCTCCGAGTGGGCCAATGCGAACTTCGCTGATTGTGGAGCCGCGAGATGGGAGAATTCCTCTAACGCCGGCGGCGGAGGCAAGACTGGTCTATAACCGTGGTCACCGCACCGACTCATACGAGTACATGATCCCCTGGGAGAGGTGCATCACTCAAGGGTTGCCATACGGAATGTTAGGGGTCCTCAGTGGGTATCTGATTCTGCAAACGCCTGGATACGTCGTGATTACCAATGAAGTAATTCACGAGACTCGTACCATCCCCCTAGATGGGCGCCCGCATCTCCCACAAAACATACGCCTGTGGCTTGGGGACTCGCGTGGCCACTGGGAGGGCGACACTCTGGTCGTGGACACCACCAATTTCAACGACAAGGGCGTGTTCGAAAAGGATAATGGTGGGATCATGCAGAGCGAGGCCCTGCATTTGGTTGAACGCTTTACCCTCGTTGAAGAGAATACTCTTAACTACGAGGTTATAGTCGAGGATCCAGCGGCATATACGCGCCCTTGGAAAGTGGTGTTTCCATATCGCAAGGATCCGACATATCAGATATTCGAGTATGCCTGTCACGAGGGTAACGATAAGGCCATGGAGTTAAGCCTAACTGGGGAGTCGGCTCAAAGTATCCACGAAAGGCAGGTTGCCGACGAAGCCGTTAAGAAGGCACCGAAGTGAGTGGAGGAGGCGAGCCTTTGGCTGACGCCGGACGATGCGGTGGACTTAGAGAACAGAAGAAGGAGCGAAGCGCATGCGGACAATGCTAGCCGTCATGATTAGTAGCATGAGTCTATTCTTGAGCGTGGCGCCAGTTTGGGCACATCACTCATTTGCGGCGGAATATGACCAGCACAGGCCGGTCAAGTTGGTAGGAACGGTCACGAAGGTGGAATTGGTCAACCCCCACGTATGGATCCACATCGATGTGAAAGACCCAGACGGCAAGATGGTTCCATGGCAGATCGAAGCCGGTGCCCCGAATGTTCTGTTCAGGCGAGGACTGACGAAGGATTCCCTACCGGTGGGGACTGAGATTGTCGTCAGCGGTTATCGGGCCAAGAATGGGTCGAATACGGCAAACGGAAAGGACGTCAGGTTACCGAATGGGCAAATTGTATTTCTCGGCTCGTCTGGGTCAGGCGCCCCATATGATGACAAGTCGACTAAGTGAACTGTGGTGACCCCCAGTGTAGCGCCGTATAAGCCGAACATTAGGGCCGTGGGTGTCCCACAAGCCTGAGCGGGCATCTTGGTACATTCGGAACCCCCGACACCTCACGCAACGCTCGTTCTTGCGGCGCTGTGCAACAGCGGTCGAGGGGGGAAACTCGCTCCTGAGAATCAATTCTCTTATCCGCACCCGAGCGGACTATCGCGTTCTTCGCCAGTTGCTCGAGGACGACCATCGGGGGGCGCGTGACGAGAGCTACAATCAGGGTGCGACGATTCTTTGCCCACTTAGGAGGCTCCTACAAAAATGTCCGCCCTTAGTTTTTTCGAATGGCTGGCGAATACACGCTGGAGTATTGCCCTCCACGAATCGACTTGGGCGTACAGTCTCATCGAGTCGGTTCACGTTCTGACGTTGTGCCTGGTTCTCGGGACGGCTGTCATGCTGGACCTGCGTCTCCTGGGCCTGACGCTGCGACGCGTGCCTGCATCGGAGGTCGCCGGTCGACTCCTGCCATGGACTGTGGCAGGCTTCGTAGTGATGGTCTTAAGCGGGGCGCTTCTGTTCTATGGCATCCCAGTGAGAACTTTCCAGAGTGTTTTCTTTCGGGTCAAGATGGCGATGCTGGTATTTGCTGGCTTGAATGCGTGGGTTTTCCAATGGACCGTCTACCGCAGGGTGGCTGAATGGGATCTAGATCCCGTCCCGCCCAAGAGAGCTAGGTTGGCGGGCTGCCTGTCCTTAGTGCTGTGGGCTGGCATTGTCGTCTCGGGACGAATGATCGCTTACAACTGGTTCGACTGCGATAAGCAGCCGCAGCCCGCGATAATCAACTTGGCCGAGGGTTGTGTCACCGCTTCTTCTCGGTAACGATCTTGGTCGCCCGAATCAGGCCCGTCGAGCTCCATAAAAAGCCGTTGTCGCGGCACGAATGATTGCACGCGGCCGACTCGAGCAGGAGGTCTCTCCCAATGTCAGTGTTGCCTTTCTTTATGTGGTGCCAAAACTCGGCTTTGGGCGAGGCGATACGGACGTCGACATGGCTTTTTCCTTTTATCGAGGCCCTTCACCTCCTTGGGTTATCCGTGATAGGCGGAGCCGTTTTGGTGGTTGACCTGCGCCTCTTGGGTTTTGGATTCCGGCGCCAACCTGTTGCGCAAGTTGCGCAGGATGCCCAGCGCTGGCTAATCGGCAGTCTCATGGTGATGCTGGCCACGGGGACGCTGCTCTTCACTTCAGAGGCCTTAAAGTGTTACGACCACGCGGCCTTTTGGGTGAAGATGAGCTCCCTGTTCTTGGCGGTTGTCTTTACTTTCACGGTGCGTCGCAGAGTGGCTATGGCCGATGAGACGCGCGTGAAGCCCATTTGGAGCAAGGTGGTGGCCCTGGTATCGGTTATGTTGTGGACTGGCGTGGGGATCGGGGGACGATGGATCGGATTTTCATGAAATTGGCTCTTCCGCATTTCCACCCCTACCATACGAACTACTTAGGTAGAGATGATCTTGGCAACAAAGGAACGGCTTGTGGAGAGATTTGCGGAGAATCGAACTGAAATTCCGGTTGAAGGGGAGGCGATCTTGGCGATGAAAAAAAGTGCGCAAGTGTTGGAGGTCGTTGCCCTAGTCGCGCTGGCTATACTGAAGGTTGAGGCTCAGGGCGCTAACGAACTCATCAGACTGGACCCTGCACTCGATGAAATCGTTCCCGCCGACGCAAGAGTGGAGAAATTGGCTAGCGGCTTTGGGCGCCTTGAGGGGCCGGTCTGGGTCCGCGAAGGTAAGGGATATTTGCTTTTCAGCGATATGCCCGCCGACGTGATGTACAAATGGACCCCTGACGGCAAAATTTCCCAGTTCCTGAGACCGAGTGGATACACCCAGACGGGCACCCCGGAAGTCTCAGTTCCACTTAACTTTGGCTCCAACGGTATTACGCTGGATCGTCAAGGCCGGGTCGTCTTTTGTACGCATGGGGACAGAAAAGTGGAGCGGCTGGAGAAGGACGGCAGCCGCACTATTCTGGCTGACCGATATGAGGGCAAACGGTTCAATGGTCCTAACGACCTCGTCGTCAAGTCGAACGGGTCTGTTTACTTTACCGATCCCGGGGAAGGACTCCGTAAAGGGAAGGATGATCCGGCGAGGGAGATTCCCTTCGATGGCGTTTACCTGGTCAAGGATGGGAAGGTGCGGTTGCTCGACAAGGAACTGCGAGGTTACAACGGCCTTACATTCTCACATGACGAGAAGTATTTCTATGTCGACGCCGCCTTGCACATTTGGCGTTACGAAGTCCAGCCGGACGACACGATTGTTAATCGGCAGAATTTCATCGATATGTCCGAGGACGTGAATCAGAATAGGCCGGGCTCAATTGCGTGGACTGGCTGGAATAATGACCCAGTATACGGTGTGCCCGACGGTATGAAGGTCGACCAGAAAGGGAACCTCTATGGTGCCGGTCCGTTGGGAGTTTGGATTATATCGCCGGAAGGCAAGCATATTGGAACGGTGAAAACGCCGGAGTTTGTAACGAACATTGCGTTCGGCGATGCTGATGGGAAGACCCTATATATCACTGCCTCCAGAGGGCTCTATCGAATTCATCTTAAAACGCCCGGCATACTGCCCTAACAAGCTTTTCTCTGTAAACGGACGTGATCGACTTTGTGAGGAGGGCAGAACCAAGCGGGCGCATGGTACGCTGACGTCGCCCATGCTACGAGAGCCACGGGTTTTTCGAAAGGTTTGCGGGGAAATCGAACCGAAATTCCGGTTAAAAGGGAGGCGATCTTGGCAATGAAAAAAAGTGCGCAAGGTTTGGGGGTCGTTGCCCTAGTCGCGTTGGCCATACTGAAGGTTCAGGCAGACGGCGCTAACGAAGTCATCAGGCTGGACCCTGCGCTCGACGCTATCCTTTCGTCCGACACCAGGGTAGAGAAAGTGGCTAGCGGCTTTGGGCGCCTTGAGGGGCCGGTGTGGGTGCGCGAGGGTAAGGGCTATTTGCTTTTCAGCGATATGCCCGCCGACGTGATGTACAAGTGGACCCTCGACGGCAAGGTTTCCATGTTCCTGAGAGCGAGTGGCTACGCCGGGACTGGTACCCCGGACGCCTCGGTTCCAGTCAACTACGGCTCGAACGGGATTACGGTGGATCGTCAAGGCCGGGTGATTTTCTGCGCGCACGGGGACCGGAACGTGGCGCGGTTGGAGAAGGACGGCCGGCGCACTGTGGTTGCTGACCGATACGAGGGCAAACGATTCGGTGGTCCTAATGACCTCGTCGTCAAGTCGGATGGGGCTGTTTACTTCACTGATGCCGGGGAAGGGCTGCGCAAAATGGACGAAGATCCGGCAAAAGAGATTCCCTTCAATGGCGTTTACCTGGTGAAGGATGGGAAGGTGCAGTTGCTTGTCAAAGACATGCGGGTTCCCAACGGCATTGCTTTCTCACCTGACGAGAAGTATCTCTATATCAACGACTCCGCGCAAAAATTCATTAGGCGTTACGAAGTCCAGCCGAACGACACGATCGCGAATGGTCAGATTTTCATCGAGAACATGATATCGGACAAAGCGAAACATCTGCCACTCGTTGGCACGAAGTTGGACCTGCAGGAAATTGCGACGATGATAGCTTATACGGGATGGAACAATGACCCTGCGAACGGTGTGCCCGATGGTATGAAGGTGGACCAGAAAGGGAACCTGTACAGCGCGGCCCCGGACGGGTTTTGGATCATGTCGCCGGGGGGCAAGCACCTGGGAACGGTCAAAACGCCGGAGTTTGTCACGAACCTTGCCTTCGGTGACGTTGATGGTCAGACCCTTTATATCACTGCCTCCAGGGGGCTTTATCGAATTCGTCTCAAAACTCCCGGCGTACGGCCGTAATGGACATTTCTCTTTTGCAGAACGGCTCGGAGTTCACCAATGTGGCTTGCACGCAAACGCCAGCAAATTGAAGTAGAGACATAGAAACAACCCAAGCTGCCAAGGATCGCGAACATGAAACTTATACAGTCAGCAATTCTCGTAGCCACATCGGTAGCCTTGTCGCCGAGCGTTTTTGCCCAAGGGCTGCCCACCCAGAAGATGATTACGATCGATTTGGCACAGACTGTTGCTCAAGAAGCGATGGCGGCATGCCGCGCTAGCGGCTACAAAGTCACCGTGACCGTGGTGGACAGCGCCAATATCCTGAAGGCATTTCTACGGGACGATGGCGCGGCGATGGCGACTGTTGAAATTGGTCGCGTGAAAGTCAACAGTGTGATGGCTTTCGGAAGGCCTTCGGGTCCACCGCCGAATTTACCCCCTGATGCTCCAGCCCCGGCACCGATCCTACCGGGTACAACCAATTTCATGGGCGGCGTTCCGATTAAGGTTGGCGACCAGCTCATCGGTGCCGTCTCCGTCAGCGGAGCTCCCGGCGGAGACAAGGACGCTGCGTGCGCGAATGCAGCTCTTGCGAAGGTTGCGGAAAAGTTGAAGTAGTTTCAGGTCCTGCGTTATGCCTTAGCGTGGCCGGCATATGGTTTCGCGCGCAGATAAACTGGAAGTCGTAAATTCCAGCTAGAAGAGCGCGGAGGGCAGCCATGAAGCAGACGATTTGGGTGGGGACAGCGTTGCTGGCGCTCGGCGCGGGCGTCATCGGGCTAGGCCAAGGTGGGTTGTGGAAGACTGCGGCTGCACAGCCTCGCGCAACGTCCACGCGCGAGATACCAAAGTTCGAGTTGGACCCGTCGTGGCCGAAGATGCCGAACGGGTGGGTATTGGGCCAGGTGTCCAGCACGGCGGCCGATGAGCAAGACAACATATGGATCTTGCATCGCCCGCGAGTTGTGAGGCCCAATCAGAAAACGGGGCCGCCGGTGATGGAGTTCGATCAGGAGGGCAACTACGTCCGAGGATGGGGTGGGATGGGGGCGGGCTACGATTGGCCGCAGTCGGAGCACAGCATTTACGTGGACTATAAGGGGTATGTGTGGATTGGCGGTGAAGGAAACGAGGATCAAATTCTTAAGTTCACGAAAGACGGGAAGTTTGTGATGCAAATCGGACACGGCGGCCACGAGAAGACGAATGCGGATACCGAGAACTTTTGGAAGCCGCAGGACACGTTCGTGTACCTGAAAACGAACGAACTGTTTGTCGCCGACGGGTACGGGAACAGACGCATCATCGTGTTCGATGCAGATACCGGCAAGTACAAGCGGATGTGGGGTGCGTTCGGGAACGTTCCGAAGGATAAGCCTGATGAGCCTGACCTTCCCCTTGTTGCAAGCACCCAGCAGTATGCGGACCCGAATCGCACGCTCGCTACGGGGTTTGACCCTAAAGACCCTGGGCCTTCGCAATTCATCGCCATACACGGCGTCAAAGTCTCGAACGACGGGCTGGTATATGCCGCCGACCGTGGCGGAAAGCGGGTGCAGGTGTTCACGATTGATGGGAAATTCGTGGCGCAAGCGTGGATTGACCGGTGGTGCTTGGCAGTAGGCATGGGGTGCGGGAACGGCCAGACCACCTCCAGCGTGGCCTTTTCGGCAGACCCGGCACAGCGCTTCTTGTATGTCGCTAGCAGGAGCCCGGCACGGATCTGGGTTTACGACCGGAAAACGCTCCAACCGCTCGACTTGTTCGGACGGCCGGGCATCGGGCCCGGGGAGTTCGATGTGCTTCACCACATGACTACTGATTCAAAAGGCAACCTCTATGCCTCAGAATCCGAAGACGGTAGGCGAGTCCAAAAGTTCGTGTTCAAGGGGATCATTTCTGTTCCAGCCAAATTCGGAACTATGTGAGGTATGGGTCGCCTTCCGAGCAACCAATCGTCTATTTTTCGCAAAAGTCAAACTTCGAGCCAGACACTGCGGCAACATTCGTAGATGGTCACATCCTCGCAGTCGGATGTGACACCTGGTCACAGATTGCTGGTAGTGACCATCCGGGGGTCGGGGAAGACTCTTGGTTCAATTCGCATTTTCTATTTAAACGTTCGTAGCAGGGAATTACTCTCTTTTCCGGCGCGGACGACATTTTGGCGAGGGACAGCATGCGAACCGCAACCTAGGCAGGAGCGTGCATTCCGAAGTGTCCTCGGTACAGCTCTGCTCACTCCAGGCTGAAGACAAATCTATGTGCATCCGGCCATCGCCGACGGACCCAATCAAATCTTACTGAGTTGAGCCAGTACTGGTTTGACTATCGGCTGGAACTGGACTGGCCGTGTGAGCGACGCGTTGCCATACTCCGCTCTCCTTGACATACACGTCCGTAATGAATTGGTCATGCGTATACGGTTTGTTGTCTCCCCGTGTCACCATATTGTTCGTGCGGTATGTCAAGATAGCTGTGTTTCCATCTCCATGGACGCGGACTTTGTAATCCGAGGTGTTGACTGGATGCACCTTTAGTTTCCCAGATTGGAACTCAGCAATACATTGAGCTTTGGAGCGAACGCCCGAGATTGGATCAGTATGAGCAAGGTCTTCGGAATTGACCCTCTCGAACCACTCCACGATAGCGGGTACGCCCTTACCAAGGGCTGAAATCTTTTCGTGTTCTAGTTTCATGATTTCTTCTTTGACTTGTTCTGACTTGTCCCCGGCAGCTACTTGCGCTTTTACAATGCCAACCAACGAAACTGCCAACAGCATCGCTAAGATAACTTTTCGCATCGGTCCTCGCTCCTTCGGATTTCAACCTTCGTTCTTTAGTCTGGAGTCCCTTGGTGGCTGCCAGTTTACCACCGGAAGGGCTCGAATAATTGATGGTAGCAGAATTTACTGCGCCATCTGGAGCGTGTCAACAACTTTGAGTGGTCGTACGTTTTTGAATCATAGCCGTTGAGATTCACGGCTGTCCATCGGTTCGGAGCTGCCAGCTTTCAAGCAACTACGGTCGGAAACTCACATTCCTCATCCTTCAATTTGAGTTACAGATGTTCCTTGCAAATTGCTGGAGTTTCAAGTAAATACTCTTCCTCGAGGATACCCCTTCATGAGGCGTCTATTGCTTGGATTCGTGTTACTCGTCTCCGGAATCGCCTTTCTATGCCCCGTCGCTAAGTCTCAGAAGACTATAGTGATCCATGCGGGGCGATTGTTCGATGCCAGATCTGGCCGGCTGTTGAACAACCAAGTAATCGTCATTGAAGGGGATCGTATTTCTGAGGTGGGGCCGGCCGAAAGCGTCAAGACTCCTGCCGGCGCGGAAGAAATCGATTTGGGAGAGGCCACGGTAATACCGGGGCTGATTGACGGTCACGCTCACATGTTTAAGTGGAAAGCCGTCAAATACACCCAGCAGATGCTTCAAACTTATTCTCCTCAATACCGGACGATAGAGGCCGTATTGAATGCAAAGAAAGACCTCGACGCGGGCTTTACCACCATGCGGGACTGCGGGAGCATGGGTACCATGTACAGCGATACGGATCTTCGCCGTGCCATCAACGACGGTTTAGTTCCCGGTCCGCGATTGCAGGTAGCTACGATGCCACTTATCGGATCGCTTGGGATGCCCGAAGAAAGAGTTTCACCGGGGCTGACCGTGCCCAGTATGCATCGTGTTGTGGATTCTCCATGGGAAGGACGCAAGGCGGTTCGGGAGGAAATCAAGTACGGCGCTGATTTCATCAAGCTCTTTCCTGGCAACCACGGATCAGCCGGCACTTTAGGGGTTCAGCCCACGATGACCGTGGAAGAAGAAACGGCGATTGTCAATGAAGCGCACCGACTCGGGGTTAAGGCAGCCTGTCATACGGCTGCAGGCGTGACCATGCGTGAGTCGGTCGAAGCGGGATGCGACTCAATTGAACTTGCCGTCGACATAGATCCGGAAACTGCCACCAGGATGGCCGAAAAGGGCACCTTCCTACTGATGGATCTTTCCAATAAAAAAGCCTGGGAACCGGTCGACCTTAAAGCTAGTCAAGGTAAATGGAGTCAGGCGGCAATTCAAAAGGTGAGCTTTCAGAGAGCGCTCAAAGCCGGTGTAAAGTTCGCTTTCGGGGCTAACGCCGCCAGTACCGCGGAAGATCATGGAGCACAAGCCAAAGATTTCGAATATATGGTTGAATACGGAATGACGCCCGCTCAAGCTCTGCGTGCCTCGACCGCCGTAGGTGCAGATCTGATGGGTTGGCAAGACCGAATCGGAACGATCGAGAAGGGTAAGTATGCTGACATCATCGCAGTCGCTGGTAACCCCTTGAGCGACATCACGGAACTCGAGCGAGTAAAATTCGTGATGAAGGGTGGAGCGATCGTCCGGAACGACCTCAAGTAGAGGCCCCTTATCTGGGGCTTGGTCCCAGTTTTGAAACGGCCGTCACGCACAGCGTCTAGCCGCTCTGCGAGGAAGCCACTTAGCTGCCTACCACAATGCCGCACTTGGCGTGCGCCACGCCCTAACAGTGAGCTCACCGAGAGTTCCCCCAGTTCAGCGCACCTTTTTTGAATTGGACATAAATAATTCGCGGGGATCCCTCTAATTCTTCCTCTCGATGTGGAGCTTTGATAAGCCCCGTATGATTCACCACAACGCCCGGCACTTTTGTGGTGACAATAGGAGCGATTGGCATGCCGTCTATCGGATCTGAGGTCACAGTGGTTTTTCCACCGGCGAGCCACACGCCAGCCGTCGAGTCGTAATGCTGATGACGTGGTCCTGGCACCCCTGGGATGAACGTTTGGTCCCATACGATGACTCGGTCGGTTTCGAAAAGCTTAACAGCCCCAGCCCGCCGAAGGTGGTCCGGAACGCCCTCCGTAACTGGCCACTTGGGCGGTAGCACGTCTTTGAGCTGAAAAACCGCAGCTCGAGCTGGCATCTCGCTGACACCTTCTTCCGCCTCTACTGTCCCTTTTGATTCGAAGCGAATGGAACCAACCTTTTCTTGTTCGATGTTCCAAGACCCATCGAGCCTGGTGAACTTTACGGGGCCTTCTGTCCAAAACACTATGACCTGATCTAGCGGAGCTTCTCGCATTCCAGTGGACTTGCCGTCTTCATAAACCACGTTCCAAATTATAAAACATTGGCTTTCGTCAGCTTTTTTTGTTCCGTCCCGCGGAAATGGCGGAGGATATTTCTGACCTAACGTCTCTGACGAAAAAATAGACAACGCGGCCAAAAACACTATTGCGATGCTTTTATAAAGTTTCATATTCCTCTGGCTTGAGGAGGTCTTCCGAGTCGACTTACCGTTCCGGCAAGGGAGCGACTCACGGAACGACCTTGTACACCTGAACCTTTGCGTCTTCATTACCGTGGTGGTTCACCGCCACGTAGTATTGATTTAGTTGGGGCAACAAAAAGGCTGTATTGGCATGAAAAGCGTTGGGAAGTTGTCCGAGGAGCTGATAAGCATTGGGAGAGCGCTGTTGAAACACATTCAGGAATGGAGTGCCTACAACATATAGACGCTTTAATCCTGGGTCGTAGACCGCATCGTCAGAAATAAACTGGCCTATGCCGGGGAAGCTGGTTACGACCTTCCCGGAATTTGTATCCAGAACGACTACTTTGTTCGGGTCGCGAGTCACGACAAATAGTCGATGGTTGGCTTCATCAAAAGCCATAGGTCCATTCGCGCGACCTGCTTCCGCGTTAGACCATGTTGCGATCATCGTACGCTTCTCGCGGTCAATCACCGCCACGGCGTTCTTGGAGGTCATGTTGACAAACAAGCGAGGCCCTGATTTCTCGAGCGCCATCGCTTCGATATGGTCGTCATCCACCTTGATGTCGCCTAGCTTCTTACCGGTCGTTGTATCCACAATGCTGATCAAGCAATAATCTTCATGAGCTTCTTTGCCTCCATTGCCAACGTAAAACAGTTTAGTTTCAGGATCATAAATGCTTGCATCAGCATGGGCCTTCATCGGGATCGTTCCCACCAGACTGAGCGATGTTCCGTCGTATATCTCTACTTGGTTTGGCCCTCCGTCATCAACGACGAAGAGTTTCTTCGAATCAGGGTTGTAAGCCATCGAGTGTGGCGCCTTCGTATTTGTGATCTTGCCGATTACTTTATTTGCGCGAAGGTCGATTATTTCAATAGCCGAATTGTCCTCTGCCGCAAGGAACAGCCGCTGGCCCGGAAGGTCCACTTGAAAGTGGTCGAAATCGCCATCATGGAGGCCCGGCAAGGGAATAGTCTGAACAAGTTTCAACGGCTCATCGACCGCAACTTGGGCTTGCGCTTTGAACGGGAATAGACCGGTACAACACAAGCAGATCCCAAATAGTTTTTTCATTTTCTCCTCGTAAAGATTGACTTTTATCATTGCACGAACGAAGTTGCGGAACTCGCTTATTAGAAATAGGAAAGGTGGCCTGGAGGCCGGTACGTCGGCGGTCGGCACATTTGCGACGACGGATTAATCACCAAATGAACTTCAGCGCGAATTGGATTTCCCGCGCGTCAGTGGTGGTCGTAGTTAAGACACCCACGGCTGGAATCGTCACCCCGTCCGCATCCAAAACGTCCGCCGCCCCAGTTCCAACAACCGGGTCGCCAAAGTTGGGATGATTCATTATGTTGAAGACCTCTGTCCGGAACTGAACTTTGAAGGTCTCCGAAACCCGTCTGATGGAGTTGTCCTTGAATATTGAGAAATCCAGGCCCTTTAATCCCGGTCCAGGGATGATATTTCGCCCTGCATTGCCTCGAAGGTTAAAGCATTGCAGAAGGGTCGGATCACCCACGCTCGAATTGCAATTGGCATCATAGAAAGCCTGAGATGGCGCGGTCGGGACAACGAAGCACGCTGTTTTGATGTAGTTATCCGGATTCCCGGGATTCACAAGCGATTTACAATCCGAACCAGTCAAGCGATTCGGATAGGCATAATCGTCGCTATTGCCCTTTCCTTGAGGATCGCCGCCCGTACCGAACGTTGGGGTCCACGGCATACCATCACTCAACTTGAGAATTCCTCCCAGCGTCCAGCCATTGACTATCAACGCCGCGGGTCCAGTGAGAGATTTAGCCAAGGGAACCTGCCAAGTCACACTGACCACGAGTGTTCTGGGAACGCTGAAGTCCGAAGGGCCGCGAGTCAACCTGGGATCGAACCAGTCCAGGCTGGTGATACCGTTGGTAAATTGGTCGCCTTGCATGGTCGCCGAACTGTTGTCGATGCTTTTGTTCCAGGTAAAGGAAGTTTGAAACTGCACCCCATGGCTCAGTCTCTTAGTCACGCCTACCAGGAGGGCATCATAGAAAGAGTTCCCCTGATAGAATATCCCATTAATCGAACCGAATTGGGGGTTAAGTTTCTGCCCACCTTGATATACGTAGCCGGCAGATGTAAGCGTGGGAAGAGCCATATTGAGGTCATCTACTTCATAAGGCATGTGGACGCCGCGCGAACCAACGTATCCGACTAACGCGGTCAGGCTGGGCGTGATTTCCCGTTGCACGTTCAAGTTCCACTGCATCACGTAATTGCGACGCGGGTGCGGCTCATAGTAAGACGCCAACAGGCTGGTTGCCGTCAGCAGGGGGGCGGCCCCGGCAAAAAAAGACCCTGGCGGCAATTTAGATCCACTAATCGTCCCCTTCTCAAAAAATGGAGCCGAGGCGCCCTCGATTAACATCACCTGATAAAGCAGCGGCAGTGAATCAAACAACCCAAACCCGCCTCGCACAGCGGTCTTGCCGTTCCTAAAGGGGTCCCAGGCAAAGCCCACTCGCGGCTCGAAGTTGCGTAGAGTTGGGTTGCTGTAAAGGGGACTACCCAAATTTTGGGTGGCGCTCGTAAGGCTGGGTAGGTTGTCAAGCTTGCCTTGGACCTCTGTTGGCACGGTCAACATTTCGTAGCGCAGGCCAAGGTTCAGCGTCACGTTGCGGCGCCAGCGCCAATCGTCCTGTAAGTATCCACCGATAAGAGTTTGGCGGAAACCCCTTTCCGAGAGCGTGCTGATTATGCCCGATTGAAATTTCTTCGGATTGTTGGTGAGGAAATTCGAAAGGTTGCTGAAGGTGAAAACTCCACCGGGAAGGCTTGCGCCCACACGGTTTAATTGCATGCGCTCCACGGCGATACCGAATTTGAGAGAGTGCGTTCCCTTCGTGAGGAAAGCGTCGTCGTAGCCCTGAAAAGAATTCCACCTGATTGTGCTTGATGAAGGCGCTAGTACACCTCCCGGCAATGCCGTGAAGTTTCCTCCCCCAATGATCACGCTAGCAGCGTCTCGCCCCGGCTGGGCGCTCAGCGACGCATCCGACGCCAAAGGATTGATCGCTGAAAGACCGACAAAAACGTCTGCAGCCACGCGGCTGAAACCAAATCGGACCGTATTGACGAAGCTGGGGTTGAAGATGTGGGTCTCCTCAAGAGTGTGCTGCTGATGGAGCGTCTTACTACTCTTCAATACGTTATCCATGGCGTCAGGCGCCGTGAATGGTGTTTTGTCGAAGACATAACTGCCAAACATTTTGTCTTTTTGTGAAAATTGATGGTCGACGCGAACGGTAAAAAAGTCTTCTCGAACAACTTGGTTCCCTGCAAAATTGAAGAACCCTGCATCTCCATTTCCGGTCAACCCGCCGTTTGGCAGGGGAAACAAAGGTAGATATTTTTGGACAGAGGGATCCACCGTCACCGTGCATTCGGTTGCAGAGGTCACCGTGCAATTAGGTGGCGGGGTAATCGTGTAGTGAATGTGCCCCGCCCGCGCCTCCGGCGAAGGCACGATATCCCGAGCGGAAATACCCTTGGCTTGGCGGATTCCTTCGTAGTCTCCGAATACGAATGTTCGGTCTTTATGGATTGGGCCTCCTCCCGATGCGCCAAATTGATTGCGCCGGAACTCAGGAATTACAGGGCCGTCGAAAAAATTGCGCGCATCGAGGGCGCTGTTGCGCAGAAACTCGTAGGCACTTCCGTGAAACTGGTTGCTTCCCGACCTGGTCAGCGCATTGATTACTCCGCCGGCCGTCTTCCCGTACTCAGCCGAGTAATTGGTAGTTAAAACAGAGAACTCCTGGATCGCGTCGACTCCCAGGTTTCCTCCCAATACGCTGCCCGGCCCGCCGTTGGCGTAATCGTTCATGCTGATGCCGTCCAGCCGATAATTATTCTGTTGCGGGCGAGCGCCGGAGATGGTCATCTCGGCTCCGAAACCTCGCAGTCCCCGATCGACAGCGCTTGTATAACTCATTTGAGTCGTCATGGCGTTGACGCCGGGCTGAAGAGTCGCGAGATCGGTCCAGCTTCGCCCGTTCAGAGGCAACTCGACGACTGTCGTAGAGCTCAGCACGTCACCGATGGTGGACGAGGCCAGTTCTACGACAGGTGCTTCACCTGTGACTTGGACTGTTTCGGTGACTTGGCCGACAGCCAGAGTGAGATTCAGCACTTGGCGGGCTCCGACGGTCAGCGTGATCCCGCTGCGCACCTCAGTAGAGAAGCCCGGTGCGGAAGCTTTCACCTCATAGTTTCCAGGGAGCAGATTCGGTGCGGTGTAGAAGCCGTCTGAATTCGCCGTTGTGGCCGTGCTGACTCCAGTTGCAATATTCCTAATAGAAATCTGTGCCTGCGGTAAAGTCGCGCCAGATGTATCGGTGACCGTACCAGACAGTGTCGATCCAGAGACTTGCGACCACACGTTAGCTGGAATCAGGAGGCTTAATACCAGCACACCCAATGCTACGAAGGCGCCGGAGATCCTCTTAGAACGACCCGGTCTTTTCGACCTGCTTGGCGCAACATTCAGTTTCATGGGAGTGGCTCCTTCATCAAGGACCCAAAAACGTGGGCATAAATTAGAATGCAATCAAATACGTGTCAAGACATTTATGTATGCAGATATTATTCGACCCGTTTCAGCCAACCCTTCACGTAAGCCCTCTGTGCTATTGGAACCGGGCTTACTATATACTTTCACCGTGGGAAAGACTCGACCCAGCAACGGAGACAGAAGGTCTGGCGCAACTCAGGATAAGAGGGGCGGCGGTTATGTGCTTGAGCGTGCCTATGAGGCACTCCTGGGGGGCAATACGCCAGAACAAATTTCGGCCTGGCCAGCGATTGCTAGAGACACAAATCTGCCAGTGGCTTCACATGAGCCGTACTCCTGTTCGAGAAGCCATGCGGCGTCTCCAAGCGCAAGGGTTGCTGGAACACAGTCCCGGAGGCGGTGTCACGGTATGTTTACACGATTTTCACGCTGTCGCTGAGCTCTATGTTTTTCGCGAAACGCTTGAAGGGACCGCGGCCGATTTAGCGTAAGCGTCCGAACTTGGACGTATTGACAAAGAGTGTGAGTAGTTAGGCGGCGTGGAGGGATTGCTCGGCGGGGTTGGTCACGAGGTTCCAGGGCAGAAGTTCTTCGATGTGGTTGATCGGATGATCGGCGATGCGGGACAGCACGTTGCGGAGGTAGGCTTCGGGATCAAGTCCGTTCAGCTTCGCTGTGCCGATCAGGCTGTAGATTGCGGCGGCGCGCTCGCCGCCGGAATCGGAGCCGGCGAACAAGTAGTTCTTGCGACCCAAAGCCACGGTGCGCAGGGCGCGTTCGGCAGGGTTGTTGTCGATCTCGATGCGACCGTCGTCCACGTAACGCAGCAATGCGTCCCAGCGCGAGAGCGCGTAGCGCACCGCCAGCGCCGTATCCGATTTCCTCGATAGTTTCCCTAACGTCTCTTCGAGCCATTGCTTCAGCGAGTCCAGTAACGGTCGCGCTCGTGCGTTGCGGACCTCGCGCCGCTGATCCGCCGGGTGGCCGCGGATCTCTTTTTCGATGGCGTACAGCGCGGCGATGCGTTCCATGGCTTCGGCCGCGACCGGCGATTTGTGTGCCACGTGCAGGTCGTAGAACTTTCTGCGCACATGCGCCCAGCAGGCCGCTTCCTGAATGCGCCCTGTTTCGTACACCGCATCGAATCCCGCGTAACCATCCGCCTGCAGCGTGCCCGTGAAGTTGCCGAGGTGCGCTCGCGGATGCTCGCCCTTGCGATCCGGTGAATATGCGAACCACACCGCCGCTGGCGTGGCGTCTCCCGCGGGACGGTCATCGCGCACATAGGTCCACAGCCGCCCGGTTTTTGTCTTTCCATTTCCTGGCGCCAGCACCGGCACCGGCGTGTCGTCAGCGTGAAGTTTGCCGCCTGCCATCACGTGGCGCCGCAGCACTTCCACCAGCGGCTCCAGCAACCGGCTCGTTCCGCCCACCCAGTCCGCCAGCGTCGAGCGTTCCAACTCCACCCCTTCGCGCGCGAAAATCTCCGACTGCCGATACAGCGGCAAGTGATCGCAGTATTTCGAGACCAGCACGTGCGCCAGCAGTCCCGGTCCGGCCACACCACGCTGGATCGGACGACTCGGCGCTTCGGCTTGCACGATCCGCTCGCAACCCGCGCAGGCCAGCTTCGGTCGAACCTGACGGATCACTTTGAACCGCTCCGGCACATACTCCAGGATTTCTGAAACGTCTTCGCCGAGAAGTTTCAGCTCTCCACCGCAGTCCGGACAAGCGGCCTGCTTCGGCAGGTACCTCCGTACTTCGCGCGGCAGGTGCTCCGGCAAGGGCCGCCGCGTTGGTTTCACCGCGACGTTGGCAACGGGCGCAACCCCTGCCGGTGTGTGCGAAGCAGCGGTGTTCTCCGCTGGCGTCGCCTGCAACTCGTCCAGCCGCAATTCCAGTTGCTCGATCTGACGATCTAGCTTCTCCGACTTGCGACCGAACTGCATCCGCCGCAGCTTGGCGATCAGCAGTTTCAAGTGCTCAATCTCTGTGTCGCGCGATTGTAGCTGTTCGTCCTTCGACAGCAGTTGTGCACGCTGCGAGAAGATGAGGGCCTTGAGTTCGTTGTCATTGAGTGCGTCGAGATTCGGGAGTGCGTGATTCGCGGCAACCATTAACTGCGTACCGGTCGCCGCCAATCGATTCCTTCCAGCAACATCGACAACTGTGCTGGTGTGAGCGACACGGTGCCACCGGTGGCCTGCGGCCAGATGAACCGCCCACGCTCCAGGCGCTTGGCGAACAAGCACAGTCCGTCACCATCCCACCAGAGAACTTTGAGCAGATCGCCGCGCTTGCCACGAAACACAAACACGTGCCCTGAAAACGGACTCTGCTCCAGCGCCGTTTGCACCATCCCGCTCAGCCCCACAAATCCGCGCCGCATGTCCGTCACTCCCGCGACGATCCAGATCTGCGTCCCTGTCGCCGGCCCGATCATCCCAGCAAACACTCCAGCACCACGCGCAGCGATTCCGTATCGATGCTGCCGGTGATTCGAACTTGTCCCTTGGGGAGTTCCACCTGAATCATTCCCAACGCTGTCCGGCGTCTCTGCTCGCCTACCCCGCGCTCTGCGGCGTCGCTCGACCGCGCTGCTTGCCTTGCCAACGCTTCCGTCACACGAACAGGAAGCAAACTCACGGCCTCGGCGTTCCCCGGACCCAGCAATCCTCGGTGGTACTGCCTGCGCCACTGAAACACCTGATTGGCGTTAACTCCGTGCGCCCGCGCCACCCGCGCCACCGATCCTCCTGCCGCCAACGTCTTTTCGACGATCCGCCGTTTCTCTCGTGTGGGCTCTCGCTGACCAACCGCCCGCTCCGAAGTGTCCACGTATCCTCCAAGTGGACACCATCACAAGTGCCCACTTCGAGCATCATCCTCACTTACCCACACTCCGTCCAGACGGTCTTCGGATGACGCTTACGATTTAGCCGCTAAGCATGCGGATAAAACGGAAATTGATTTGTTGGTTGCTTTGGTCCAATTACAACAGGACTTGCCCGATGACGCCGAGATACATGCACGAGAAAATAAAGTTTTTCACAACCATCTTTATCGAGCTGCGCACAACCAGTTTTTACTAAAAAGTTTGCAATCCTTACATGAATCTGTAGCATTACTCGGACGCACAACTTTGTCCGTGCCCGGTCGAATTGAGGTCGCAGTTCGTGAGCACGGAGAAATCGTCTCAGCGATTGCCGGGGGCGACCAGCAGCGCGCTCAGGATCTGGCTCGACAACATGTCCGAAGTAGCTATCAGGCCCGAGTCCGCTTGATTATGGAAGCCCTCGATCTTGCCGCGCGCTTGCCTGTTGAGATCCACACGCAACAAGATACCAACTCCCGCAGGGAACATTAGCTTCGTCTCGCCGTTCGGAACTATCGGTGTGTGCAGAGGAAAGACTCGATGTCGTTCACTGCCGGCGGCGTGGAGAGTGAGTGCTAGTCCGCCACAGTAAGGTTGTATGGTTCGCATCGTCACGCTAGGCAGAAAACAAGCGCCGCACCCATTCAATTCTTACACGACGGGAGGAACCCAGCGCGGCGAGGGCTTGTTTGCAAAGTCAGAGCTTACCAATAAATCAAATCCCAGTGCTAGTTTTTCGGTGACTGCTCCGGCGGCGCTTGGTCTTTCGGGTACCAGTCGAGGACGCGCACTTCAATTCCGCTGCCCCCCAATTTCTTGTTAAAAATACTCAAGTCCGCGGTGCGGTAATGGTAGGGAATTGCCACTCTCGGATGAAAAGCCAGTACGGCATCGACGGCTTCTTCGGGCGTCATCGTCGTCCGCTCAGACGTACAGATAAATGCGACGTCGATATTCTTAAGCGCCCGCAATTCCGGAATGTTTTCAGTGTCGCCTGAAAAATAGAAGCGCTTGCCACCATAGGTGAGTACGTAACCGTTGCCGCGGCCTTTGTCGTGAAAAAGTTTGCCCGGCTCGGGACCGCGAACGATATTGTAGGCGGGAGTCGCTTCGATGGTCCACTTATCCCATTTCGTAGTCTGGCCATTGGAAATTGCTTCGGCGACGGTAACGGTTTGGACCACGGAGGGCGAGGCAATAATTTTGGTGTCGGCCTTGCTCAATTTGGCGATCACGGCTGGGTCCATATGGTCAGTGTGGATGTCGCTGATGAGAATGAGATCGGCAGCCGGCAGGCCAGTGAAGTCGAGGAGCCTCGCGGGGTCGACGTAGATAACTTTGCCGTCCGCTTCAATTAGTGTGCTGGCGTGATAGATCGGCGTGATCTTGACAGGACCGGCGGAAGTCGTAAATGTCTGGCCCGGACGCAGAGACTGGGTTTGCCCTGAGACGACGCAGACGGTACACATGGCCACTGAAAGGAAAAATTTCATTCTCGAACTCCTGTTCCTTTGTTTCCTCCCAGTGCGGCTACAACGCTAACACTGGGGGTATCGCGCTCTGGACTTCTTCGGATGTAATTCCAAGGAAGAGGACCCGGATCACAGATTCTTGCTGAAATCCACCTTGCGACAACAATTCGTCCAATGTCAACTCTGCCTAGGCAGAGTACCATACGACTGTGGCCCTTTCGTGTCAAATAGGCCGCCGTCGACACAAAATCACGCAACCAAGCGTTAGGTCGAACTTTCGGATGGTGCGCTTTCGGGTTCATCGGCTCGGCGGCGATGACATCCCTGTAAACGCCAACTTCTCCAGCCCCCCGTGAAGTTTGAGCCGTGTAGAGGTTGCCTTTCGAATCGATCGCCATCAGGTGACCATCCCCAAGCACGCCTCCACCTTTGATCGTCTCCACAATCTGGAGACTCCTACGGTTGAGGACCACGATTTCTGATCCCCCGCCGACATACAAGAACTTTTGTTGCGGATCGGGGGAGAATGCCAAATCCCGTGCAAACGGCGCATCGCCTTTAACGATCTGCGTAATAAATTTCCCTTCTATTGTGAACAACTGAACACGCCTGTCCTCCCTGTCGGCCACATATACCAGGCCGTCCGCAGACACGCGAACGGAGTTGACAATGCTGAATTGCTGAGGGCCTGGTCCATCCGGCACGGAACTGAGACTCGGCGGAGGGAACATGAAGGAATCGACTGGCTTATTTCCAAAGGCCCCCCACATACGCTTAAACTTTCCCGTGTCCGCATCAAACACCGCCACGCGGTGGTTGCCGTAGCCGTCGCCGACGAACAATTCGATTGTTTTCGGATTAACAAACTCATCCGCGGGCTGTTGCAGATTGTTCGTGTCGGCATTGCCGCCACTCTTGCCGGCGTGTCCAATTTGCATCACGAACTTGCCGTCCTGCGTAAACTTCAACAATTGATCGTCAGCAATCGGACTTAGCCTGGGCAGGTTTCTTGCGGGACAGTTATTCCCTCCAATCCAAACGAATCCCTTGGGGTCAATATAGATGCCGTGTTCCCTCTGCGGCCATTCATAGCCGTCTCCAGACCCTCCCCATGCTTTTATAAAATTGCCCGCCGCATCAAACACGAGCACCGGCGGAGCAGCCATGTTAGCTTGATCAGCTGGGAGGGTCTTCGGCCGATGAAGAACCCATATCCGATCCTGCGCATCAATCCCAATGCTGGACGCATCCCCCAGCTTCCATTTCTCCGGCACTTTCGGCCAGGTAGGGTCTAGTTGAAACAGTGGAACGGCCTCCGCTTGATCTTTCGGCGCTTGAGCCCCCTTTGTCGCAGAAATGTGGTGCGGTTCTGCATGGCTGACCATGGCTGAGTACACCAGAACGCCGCAAAAAATCACGTGTTTCATGATCTATCTTAGTTTGCCGCCGCTCCATCTGACTGGCAAGCGATCCTAAAGCGAGACGCATAATGCAACTTTATCAAATCGCATTTACATATATTTGGCCGTGACGAACCGTGCCCGAATTAATTAAGTTCTGACGTCCCATTCGCATCTGACCTTCACTGTCGAAGAACTCAAACCGTCCCTCGCGAAGCTCAAAAATCGCAATGTCAGCCTCATTTCCAGGCCGCAACGTTCCGAGTTCTAAACCATAGTCGAATACGCGTGCAGGCTTGAGCGTGACCCGCTCAATCACGCTGTCGAGATCCATGCCTAAGGCCAGGAACTTAGACACCATGGAAGGTAAATCAAAGCCAGACGCCCGGACAGACCCAACACTTAGATCAGTGCCGATCGTATCCGGCAGAAAATTCTGCTCCAGGCACTTCTCCGTGACCTCGAAAGCGAGATGATGGACACCTTGAGCGGAATCAAAAAGAATACCGCGTTGCCGGGCGTCCGACACTTCTGGCAGTAATTTTCCGTTCTTGTCAAGGATACCGTTTGTGTGCCCGTTGAAACAGTGAGTGAACACGTCGCCTTTGCGCAACATCTTAAGAATGGAGGGCAACGGGGAATACGATTCGTCGATATGTGCCATGATCGGGACGTGCGAAGCTTGCGCCGCCTCCACCGCTCTTCGTAAACATTCTAAATCCTTGGCGCTCCCAACGTTTGATCTGGCCAGCCGAATCTTAATTCCGACTACCGCCGGCTTGTTCGCTTCCACTGCCCTCGCGGTTTGTTGAGGATTTAACCAATCCAGATTTTCCATGGCGCCCGCAACGCCGACGACTACTCCCACGGCGCTGATGTCCACCAACGCATTGATTCGGGTAGCGGATGGATTGATGACGAATTTCCGCAATCCAGCTATCGACGGATGTCCAGCTGAACCCGCATCGACAGCCGTGGTCACGCCTCTCCCCAGGCAATAGCGATCCATATCCGTTCCGGTCCCTACCCCGTCAAACGCATGAACATGGACATCAATAAAGCCAGGAGTAACAATTTTGTCCTTGGCGGAAACAACCTGCCTTGCCCGGTCGGCAGGGATATCTGGGGAAACTTCAAGAATTTTTCCATTTAGCACTGCCACGTCCCTCACGGCGTGCAATTTCTGCGAGGGATCAACGACCGTGCCTCCCTTAATGAGCAAGTCGCACTTCTGGCTTGTGCCTTGTTGCGCCGGAGGAGAAGGCATGGCCCCAGACCAAGCGGTGTCCTCAGCAAGCATAGCCACCCCCGCAGTCAAACAGGTCTTCGAGAATTCACGTCTCGTTAACATTGGTCTGTTCTTCCTCCTGTCGGTCAATTTCGATGGCGCATGCGGGCACATACCTTCATCGGCCCGACAAGGTGGGTCTTGTTTGTCAGCCCTGATGATCCTGGCTTATTTTGACTCCGTATATGGTCTTGCCGGCGGCGCAGCCTGCACCATAACACACTGCCATTTCTCATCCCGCTTGAGAAAGATGCGAACGATTCTGAACTCACCGCCGATGGATGTGTTCTTGTCCGCGACCGCGACCTTCGTATGTTCCACTAAAATGGCAACGTTTCCGTAAACGCGTACTTGTCGATCCTCTCCATGGAATTGATCTACGCGGCGATTGGGGGATCCGACCCGTTCCAAAAGCTGAGTCTTGTTCACAAGATCACCTTGAGCGGTCGCTGCTTCAAAATCGTCCGCAATCAGTAGGCGCAAAAACTCGATATTATGAGTCCTCTGCGCCTCGGCCCACTGGTTGGTAAGATCTATCACTTGTTCTGCATCAGTCGCGCCAGTTTTTCCGGCTACTTGCGTGTGACCTAGCGTAGGAAGTGCAAGTGCCACCCACAAAACTAGCACCGGAATGTGTTTCATTGCGAAGGCTCCCCTCTTACCCTGAATTTCAGTTACTCCAATCCCGCGTTTCCTGCGGACGGGACTATATACCCCGTCCTCCCTCCTTGCAATGTCCTTTCAGGGTTAAAATCGGTTGGCGCATTAGCGGTAATATCGCCCCCATGAGTTTCTGGACCAAACTTTTGAACTAGAGGAGTGAACCCCTGGAATGAGACAAATTTCATCGTGCACACCTTGAACGGAAGGAGATGGATTTTCCGACGCGAAGTCCCAAAAAGCAGGCGCGCCACTGTGTCGTGGACTGTACAAGAATCCAACATTTTCATGTCATTGGGGTCACCCAAATCCGGCCATAGAGGGTCACCCCAAAACCGGCCACAGTAAAGCCCGAGACATTGACTGCGACGAGAGCCCTTGTAGTGTGGTTCGCCAAAACATCAGCCGAGACCCAAGCGGGGCGGTTCCTGGTTGAGTACGCCTGAATACGATCATCGCGTCGATACAGCAAGAAGACTCTGGACGGCACGAACCCGATTGCGCGTGCAGCGCACACATATGAAAGGACCGGCGGAAAGTCGATCCGGACTAGGCCGCTCGATTGTAACGATGGTGCAGCCCGCCGACTCGCTCCTGAGAAAGGACCCGACCCGAAGCTACGGAACGAATCCTGCCGTCAGGTGTTCCCTTCTCAAGTCCGAGATGCGTGCGGTCCTCATGATGGTAACGAACATACTCGGAGAGCAATCGCTTCAGATGGCGTTCATTCAGCGCAACAATGTGGTCCAGCACGTCTCGTCTACAGCTTCCCACCCACCGCTCCGCGATGCCATTCTGCCATGGACTTCGGAATGAAGTTCGCTTGGGAATGATCCCGGTGGCTTTCACCGCAGCGATCACCTCAAACCGGAACCTCTGATCGCGATCAAAGATCAAGTATTTGTGAGAGGCTTCAAAGGGAAACGCCTCGCGCAACTGCTGGATGATCCAACCGCTCGTCGGATGCTTCGTGATGTTGGCGTGCAGAATGCGTCGACGATCGTGGCTGATGATGAAGAAGCAGTAGAGCACGCCGAAGGTAATCGTTGGCACCGTGAAGAAATCCATGGCCGCAATCGCTTCCCGATGGTTTCGAAGGAAGGCCAACCAACGCTTGGCCCGGTCAGTATCTCTCGGCGCTCGCTTCATCCAGCGAGAGATCGTTCTCTCAGAAAGTTCAAAACCGAGCATGCGGAGTTCCCCATGGATCCGCGGCGCTCCCCAGGTGGGGTTCTCAACGACCATGCGGAAGATCAATTCCCGAACCTCCTTCGGCGTCGGTCTCCTTCCGACCTGCCTCCGGACTCTGGAAATTAGGCGCCAGTACATACAAAAACCAGTCCGGTGCCAGCGGACGATGGTTTCGGGCGTGACGATGATGAGGGACTGCTTCCAAGCCGACCAGACCCGCCGAGCGATTACCCAGAAGAGCTTATCGAAGAGGCCGAGGCTCGGGCGAGGATGTCGACGCTTCAGCACGACGAGTTGTTGACGCAAAGCAAGATTCTCGAGAAGGAGACTTCGCCGTCCGCGAAAGAGGCGAACCAGCATTCCGAAGCAGAGCCCTACGAAACGAAACATGTTCAGATTTATAACAGAACGGTGGTGAGATGGCAGCAAGCCATATTATTGATTTCACGGTCGGCTGAAGTTTTGGCGAACCACAGGTCTCGGGAGTTGGAACGATTGCGGGTGTAAATGAGCCTGGATGTGCCGCCCGAACCCGCCAATGGCGTGCCGCTCTTCCTTCACAGCCTCTGAACAGTGCGCAAATTATTGCATCTTGACAGTCGTCAAATTTACTGAATAAAATTCGGCCTCACGGGTGGACCTCGATGTTCCAACGTCGCTTTCTGAGTAATTTGGAATCTTCGGTGAGGCTAATGCGATGAGCACTCGCGTCGAAACCTTCGCCCGCCCTCACAATTCTGCCGAAAGGTGCGGTGTCACGATATGCACAAAATCAAAGTTCGTTCCGGACTTGCCTTGGGGCTGCTGGTCTTTTCAATCGCAGGTAAGAAAAGGAGGAGCACGATGAAAGGAACCGTCAAGGGAGCCTGGGTCGCGCTGTTTGCGATCGGATTATTTGCCTGCGCGACCGCCTCCGCGCAAGAGCGCAGCACGCATGTGTTGCATGATGCAGCCACCGGCGAGATCAAGCCAGCGAGGATCACCGTTCAGCCTGCACCTAATGTAGCGCCTATCACCAAAAGGATGCCGTTTTTTTCTGCGGGAACACTGAAGGCAGCACAAACGGCTTTGGGTTTAGGATTTGACCGGGGAGAAGAATCTTTTCTTGATCAAAGTGGCGAGGTGAACGCGTTGTCCTCGGGAGGAGGACAAGCGCAGACGACTATCGGTTGCAGTAACCGCACGTCAGGTGGCAATGTGCGCGTGAACCAAGATTGTACCTACCGCTCCCAGGCTGAGGAGAAGATTGTGTACAACCCAGCCAACCCTAACAATCTGATCGCCGGTCAGAATGACAGTCGAGTAGGCTTCAACCAGTGCAGCATTGCCTGGTCAGTTGACGATGGTCACCACTGGGGCGACCTCCTGCCGCCTTTCCGGTCGAGGATAAACAACCCGGCAGGGCAAGTGGCCACCGCCACCGATCCCAACAGCCACACCATCGTGGGTGGCCCGGGCACAATGCACACCTACGACGCCGATAGCGACCCGGCTCCCGCGTTCGACTCCCAGGGCAGAGGGTTTTTCACTTGTATCGCCTTCGATGTCTTCAGCAATGCCAGCCTGATCTATGCGACGCAGTCGCCCATTGACGCACAGGGCTCATTCTTCTTCAATATTTCGTCATTTGGCCGGCGCTTCATCGTGGACGAAGAGAATGATGCGCGCGCCTCTCTCGACAAGCCATTCATTACAGCCGATATCTTTGGGAGTAGTCCGAACCGTGACAACGTATATGCCACCTGGACAGTCTTCAACTTCTCTTGTGGCCCCAGTGCCAGCGCCTTTTGCAGTGCGCCCATTTTTGGTTCGATGTCGACCGACCATGGATTCACGTGGTCCACGCCGGAAGAGATCAGCGGCAGCTCGAGTACGCTTTGCTTTTTCGGCGACTTCTTCGATCCGACGCGAAGTCCGAACGCCTGTGATTTCGATCAGGGTTCGGACCCGGCCTCCCAGCCCAACGGGGACTTGGTAGTGATCTTCAATAACGTCAACACCGCGGCGAACAATCCCAACGCGCAGCAGCTAGGTGTGGTGTGCCATCCATCAGGGAGTTCTCCCGACGGCACGGCCCAGCTCAACTGTGGTTCGCCGGTGAAGGTAGGGGACGACGTAGTCGTAGGTGAACCGCTTTGCGACTTCGGACGCGGCCCGGAACAGTGCATTCCCGGAGCCTTCGTTCGTATCAATGATTTTCCGCGCATCGCGGTAGGTCCGGTTAGTGGCAATCTGTTTGCCGCCTGGCAGGACTATCGCAACCAGGAGCTCGACATCCAGCTCGCGACTTCTACTGACGGTGGTCGTACCTGGAGTTCAAGCGCAACGGTCAACCCTGATTCGGGACTCGACCACTATTTCGCAGCGGACGCCGTCGCGCCCTCTTCCGGAAGAGACCGGGTGGGTGTCAGCTATTACCGTACCGAGCGGGTGCCGAACGAACTCAACGTTCCGGCTGCCGGCTTTGCCCCTTGCCCTGGCGTGATCCCGCTATTTACGAATACAGTTACGCCACTCCCGCCCTGCCAACCCGGGGTTGGAGCTGAGAACTCCGATTACGTCCTTGCGGCTGGAACGGGTCTGAACACGCCATTCAACTTCAAGGTCGTCTCGCCAGTTTTCCCACCACCCGACGGTACCCAAACTGGCTTCAACGGCGACTACAGCGGGCTAGTCATAAACAAGGGACAGGAAGCGCATCCCATTTGGTCGGATACGCGCAACCTCAACCCGTTCCCGTTGAATGGGTCCGTCCATGACGAGGACACCTTCACCGGCACTGTGGAGCTGCCGAACGGGGAGTAGGTGACCGCGAAACCTCGGGCTGGCTGTCTGGAACAGGACTGATTTTCCAGTCAGGAATAGCAAGACAGAAGGCTAAGGCCTTAGGCAAAGGCTAGCCAGCTCGATTCGATGCAGTGATGAGTAAAAATAGGCTCACCCGACTTGACCATTGAGTCCCGATAAACCAAATAGCGCGTGATAAACGGGATCGGAATGTGACCAAATGTTCGACAGGCGCGTTTCCTGGTCCCGGAAATGTTCCCATGTGTCAGCCACGGCACAGCACTACACCCACAGCCCTGTGACGGAATTGAGCCGCCCTTGCGTTATTCCCGGTCTGCGCTATTTCCTGCGGGAAGTCGGCTGCAATCGAGAATCATTGCACACGCGATACGAGGCCTTGATGCGGAAACAACGCCTTTCTGCTTCCGTCATCTTTCGCCCAGTGATCTTGCGGAAGATTCGTGCGATGGGAATTTCAATGCTGGGAAGGTAACGCGGCCCGTGAATAGCCATCTGACTTCTCCCTGCTGGGCTGATCCCTACTGAGTAGGGTATCTCGGCAACTGAAATTCGACAACTCTGTTCTTCCCAGAGCTGCTCTATGACTAGAGCAATAGCCGCATGGTTGCCTCCACTTCCTGATAAACGCGGCAATCCGTAGAGAAATTTTGAATTTTCAAAAATCTCGGTGGGCATCTCCCTCTCATTGATATCGATTCGCTGATCCGCTAAGCCCTTATTATTCAGGAATTTTTCTATAGACGAGAAAGTGGTGCGAATTTTTCTGGAGGGTGGGAGCGCATGACTCATGAACCAGATAAATCCAGCATCCTTGGGCGAATCTACGTCGCGTCGCAATGTCTACGAGATTGTCACGGAGCAGATCATTCGGCAATTGGAGCAAGGCGTTGCACCGTGGCATAAACCGTGGCGCACGGAAGCACCGTGCAACCTGGTCAGCGGGAAACCGTATAGGGGTATCAACGTCTTCTTGCTCGCATCGCAAGGTTTCGAGTCGCGTTATTGGCTCTCGTTCAATCAGGCGAGGAAACTAGGTGGTCACGTCAAGAAGGGCGAGCACTCATCCCT
>WNGO01000356.1_pt1 | contig 51173 bp, 46 predicted proteins | sample 5400511 | NCBI WGS metagenome assembly WNGO01 (sample SAMN13153380, study PRJNA577476) | soil metagenome | isolation source: 20 cm soil or saprolite under Garry oak tree replicate 2 | place: USA:California | collected 2016-06-15 | reverse complement strand
GTCGTATGCCCTGTTTTTCGTCGCGGCGCTCATCCAGGCGTCCGCCGCCGCGCCCGCGCCACCCGCGCCGGCGCGCGACACGCTGCGCATCTACGCGGTGGGCGACATCAACCTCGGTCGCAATCTCGCCAAGACGTACCTCCAGCGAGGCGACGCGCTGTATCCGTTCGCGCAGCTGCTCGACACGCTGCGCTCGGCGGACCTGACCTTCGGCAATCTCGAGAGCCCGATCGCGCCCGACACCCACAAGGTCGAAGGCGAGGGCGTGGTGTTCACGGCGCCGGGCATCGCGGCGCGCTCGTTAGCGGAGGCGGGCTTCGACATCGTCAGCACCGCCAACAACCACGCGTGGGACGGCGGGCAGGCGTCGGTATTCGAGACGATGCGCCGCCTCACCGCCGCGGGCGTCTTGTTCGTGGGATCCGGTATGGGGCGGCCGATGGCGCAGGAGCCGGTGATCGTGCGCGTGCGCGGCTGGCGCGTGGGGTTCTTCGCCGTCACGCGCGCGTGGAATCCGGCGCCGTACGCATTCTACCAGCACGCCGGCGCCAACTACATCGCCTGGGGCGATCCGCGCTGGATCTACCCGGCGATCAAGCGGCTCAAGGCGTCGCACCACGTCGATTTCGTGATCGTGAGTGTGCACGGCGGCACCGAGTACGCGGACGTGCCGCCGAAGTACCACCTCGACTTCCTCAAGGGCCTCGTCGACGCCGGCGCCGATCTCGTGATCGCGCATCATCCGCACGTGCTGCAGCCGGTGATCTGGTACAAGGGCACGCCGATCCTGCAGTCGCTCGGTAACTTCGTGTTTTACCAGGGCAAGCCATGGACGCAGCTGTCGGCGGTGGTGCGCATCGAAGTCGCGCCCGCCGGCACGATCCGCTTGTCCGCCCTGCCGGTGCGCGCCGGCTACCAAGTCACGCTCGCGAGCGGCCACGCCGCCGACAGCGTGCGCACGCGCCTCGGCTTGCCGTTCACCTTTCCCGCGACCCGGAATCCCCGATGACGGTTTCGACTCTTGGCTTCCTGAAGGAGCTGCTCGACACGCCCGGCCCGTCCGGTTTCGAGGCGGCGCCCGCGCGCCTGTGGCGCGAGGAAGTGAAACGCTTCGCCGACCAGATGGAAGCGGACGTGCGCGGCAACTCGATCGGCATCGTGAACCCCAAGGGGAAGCCGCGGCTGATGCTGGCGGGCCACATCGACGAGATCGGCCTCCAAATCACGCACGTGGACGACGAGGGCTACCTCTACTTCGGGCCGATCGGCGGCTGGGACTCGCAGGTGCTGGTGGGCCAGCGCGTGATCATCATCGGAAAGAGCGGCGCGGTGCCCGGCGTGATCGGCAAGAAGGCCGTCCATCTAATGAAACGCGAGGAGATGGAAAAGGTCACGAAGGTCTCCGACCTGTGGATCGACATCGGCGTGGTCAACAAGATCGAAGCGCTCGAACGCGTGCGTGTCGGCGACGCGGCGGTGCTCGAAGCGGGCGTGCTGGAGCTGCCCAACGGCCGCATCGTCAGCCGCAGCATCGACAATCGCATCGGTGCGTACGTCGTGGCCGAAGCACTGCGCCTGGTGGCGGCCGACCGGCCGAAGCACGCCGGCGTGTTCGCCGTGGCGACCACGCAGGAGGAAATCGCCTGGACCGGCGGCGGCGCCCGCACCAGCGCGGTGGGGATCGACCCGCACATCGCGCTGGTGGTGGACGTGACGCACGCGACGGACTGGCCGGGCGCCGAGAAGAAGCTGGCGGGCGATCACAAGCTGGGCGGCGGCCCGGTACTGGCGCGCGGGTCGTCGATCAACGCCAAGGTGTTCGATCTGCTGGTGGAGTGCGCCGAGGCGGAGAAGATTCCGTACACGGTACAGGCGGCGCCGCACGACACGGGCACCGACGCCGACGCGATCTACAACGTGCTGCGCGGCGTGCCCACGGGCCTCGTGAGCGTACCCAATCGCTACATGCACAGCCCCAACGAAATGGTGGCGGTGGAAGACCTGCAGCGCGCGGCGCGGCTGCTGGCCGCGGCGGCGCGGCGCCTGACGCCGGAGATGAGCTTCATCCCGCAATAACAAGCGGCGGGGCTACGCCTTCTTCTTATTGAGCTCCACCACCGCGGCCTGCGCCGCGGCTTTGACCTGACGGTCCGAGTCGCCCGAGAGGCCCTGCAACGTTCCTATCGCCGCCGGCGTGGCGGCGAGCCGCAGCGCTTCCACCGAGGCGACCCGCAGCGGCGTGGGCTTGCGGCCGAACAGGCGGCCCGACGGCTGCGCGAACTTGATCAGGGCCTGCACCGCGTCGTTCTCTTCCTCCAGCGCCACCACCAGCGGCATCGCCAGCGCGCCCGACTTGCGCCCGCCGATGCCCAGCGCCACCTGCATCCGCACCACCGGCGACTTGTCGCGCAGCGCGCGGCGCAGCGGCTCGGCACAGGTGGGCGTCGCAATCTTGGCGAGGGCCAGCGCCACGGCTTTGCGCACGCGTTCGTCCTCGTGGCTTACCTGCTTCGCGAGCGCCGGCACGGCGTCCTCGAGCCCCAGCTCGCCCACCAGCTCGGCGATGTTGCGCACCACGAACCACTGCGGGTGCGACAGCATGTGCACCAGCTGGTCGGTGCCCTGCTTCATGCGGGTCAGCGCGTCGAATGCCCCGCGGCGCTCGACCACTGTGGGCGCCGCAACCAGGATGTCGAGCAGCACCTCCACGCCGTCGGCGCCGGCGCGCTGCAACACCAGAGCGCCGTCCTCACGCTGCGCCGGGTAGTCGAGCAGATGGGCGATGCCCTGGAGCAGCGGCTTGTTGAACATGCGCTTCAGGGCGATGCCGTACGTCCGGCGCGGCGCGTCGGCCACCTTCGTTTCGATCCGCACGATGGTCGCGAGCATTTTCAGGGCCTTCTCCAGGCGGTCGGTCTTGATGGCGGTCTCGACCTGGCGCGCCACCACCGCGAGCAGATCGCCCACGTTGGCGCCCTGCGGGCTGCGCTCGAGCTGCGCGAGGGCTTCCTCCTCGCCGGCCTTGGCCGCCACGGGCTGCGCCAAAGACGCAGCCGCGCTTTGACGCACGATCTCCGGCTCGGCACTGGGTGGAGGCGGGGGCGCAACGAGCGCTGGGGACGGCGGCAGATCGCGCGTGATCGGGCCCACGTCCAGCGGCGTGCTCGAACGGACGTCGTCGAGCTCGCCGTGCAGCAAGCCACCGGTGCCGAGATCCAGCGCCGGCGCCGCGGACGGCGTGGCGTCGGGCAACACGGGCGCATGTTCGACCAGCACGCCGCCGTTCGGGAGTCCTGAGTCCGCGCCGAACAATTGCGACATGGCGACGGACACGCGTTGCGTGCCGCCGGAGCGCAGCCGCGTCGGAATGTCCTCGGCGCCGGGTTGGTCGGCGAGCGACTTGAGCAGGTTGAAGAGATCGGCAGGGGGCGCGGCGGTGGGGATTTCGATGTGGCGTACGCCGTGCAGCTCGAGACGCTCGACCAGCGGCTTATACGCCTCGCCCGGGACCGCGGAGCCGTTGATGAACAGCCCGCCGTCGCGCGTTTCGACCAGCACATCGGCCATTTGCACCAACGCCATCAAGGCCCGTAAAGCGGACTTCTGGGCCTCCTTCGCACTGGGGTCGCGGAAGAGATCCACCGCGCGAGCCAGGTGCGTGGCGAAAGCCTGAGGCGAAAGCATGAGCCACGGCAATCTAGGCCGGGCGCAGAGGCCGGGCAACGCTCGCGAGCGCGCGGGCCACGTCGGCCATGCGCAGCGATGCTCCGGGGAGCGCCAGCGCGCGCGACAGCGCCGCGACCGCGGGCGACGCGAGTCCGAGTGGCGACAGGCGCGCTTCGTCACCCAGCAATTCCCTGAGGGGGGCGTCGCAAGCAAGGCGCCCGCCGTCGAGCACCAGCGCGCGGTCGAGTGCCTCGGTCGCGAACGCGAGATCGTGTGTGACGACCATCACCCCGGCACCGGCCGCCGCCCGCTGCGCCACCGCGCGCACCACCAATCCTCGCAACGAGCGATCGAGCCCCGCCGTGGGTTCGTCCAGCACGAGCAGCTGCGGCTCGAGCGCCAGCGCGCCCGCGAGCGCGGCGAGCTTGCGCCAGGGCGGCGGCACGTCGTAGGGATGCGTGTCCGCGAGCGGCAACAGATCGAGGGCCGCCAGCGCCGCTTCCGCCCGCCGGGCGGATTCCGTCGCGGAGAGACCCAACGCCCGCGGACCGAATTCCACGTCGGTGCGAATGCTCGACGCGAACAGCTGTTGATCGGCGTGCTGGAACACCGAGCCGACACGCCGCGCGAGCTGCTCGGGCCGGCGGCCGCGCGTCTCCCAGTCGCCGACCCACACGGTGCCCGCCGCGGGTTGCAGCAGACCGGTGATGAGCCGCACCAGCGTGGACTTCCCCGCGCCGTTCTTGCCGAGCAATGCGACGCACTCGCCGGGCGCGAGCGAGAACGAGACGTCGCGGAGCGCCGCAACGCCCGCGTAGGCGAACGAGACGCCGTCACACCGCAGCGCCGGCGTCATCGCAGTCGCGCCACTGCGTCGGTCACCGTGAGCGGCACGGGCGACGCCAGCCCAGCCTGCCGCCACAGACCCGCCACAGTCGTGGAGCCGGGACCGTCGGTCGCGAGGTCGTCACGCGTCAGCACGACGGACGGCGGGCCCGCGGCGCGCACGCGCCCCTGGTCCAGCCAGACGACGTGCGTCGCGAACTCGGGAATCGCATCGAGGTCGCTCGTCGCCACGAGCACGCTCTTGCCGTCGGCGCGAGCGAGGTCGCGCACCAGCCGCCACACGAGGGCGGCGCCCGCGGGATCGAGCTCCGCGGTCGGCTCGTCGAGCAGCAGGACCCCTGCGTCCATCGCCAGGACGCCCGCCAGGATCACGCGCTGCAGCTCGCCGCCCGAGAGCGTCGCGGGATCGCGCGTCGCGAGGTGTACCACCTCGAGCCGCGCCAGCCAGCGGTCCACTCGCCGGGCGATCTCGTCGCGCGCCACGCCGAGGTTCGCCGGGCCGAACGCGACCTCGTCCCAGACGCTGAAGGCCATGCCGGACACCTGGGTCCAGGGAGTGGGGAGAACGATGCCCGACGGCGCGGTTTGCACGACGCCCGCGACTTTTCCTCCCGTCACTCTGGGCGCCAGGCCTGCGGCGACGAGCAGCAGCGTCGAGGCACCCGCGCCCACGGATCCGATCACGGCGACGACGTCGCCCGGCGCCACCACGAGCGAGACGCCGTCGAGCGCCGGCCGCTCGGTGGCGGGATACCAGAAGCGCACGTCCGCGAGCGTCACACCCGCCACAACACCCTCGCCACGATGCCCGCGCCACACCCGGCAACCAGTCCCCAACGCACGACGCGTTCGGCCGTCGAATCAGGCGGCGGCGCGAGCGGCGTGCGGCGGGCGCCCGCCGAAAGGCCGCGCGTCTCCAGGGCGAGCGCGCGTTCGTCCACCTCGTGCAGCGCCGACAGCACCAGTGGCAGCGCCAGCGCCCGCAGCGCGCGCAGCCGGGTCAACGGGCCGCCGCGCGTGGCGAGCCCGCGGCAGCGCTGCGCATCGACAATGCGCTGCGCTCGCGCGCGCAGCGCCGGCACGGCCGACAACGTGGCCGCGAACAGAAAAGCGAAGTGCACGCTGTACCCCGCCGCCACCAGCGCCTCGACCAGCCGCGCCGGCGGCAGAATTGCCACGAGCCAAACGAAGCTCGCAATCATCGTGCTGAGCCGCAGGGCGATCGCCAGAGCCGTGGCGCGGTCGTGCAGCAAGAAGAGGAAGAGCCAGAAGGGCGCGGCGGTGAAGAGCGCGGTGCGCGCGACGCGGGGAACCGGTAGACACAGCCCGATTGCGACAGCCCATGTCCCCGCCGGCCCCCAGGGTGCCGGCAGCGTCCAGGCTAGTGCCGGCAGGGCGGCGGCGAGCGCGAGCAGCGTGAAGGGGTGGCGGCCGCTCACGCCGCGCCGATCGAGCGGAGCGCCAGCGGGAATCGCGCGGCGGTGCGCTTCGGCAACGCGTGCAGCACCGTCGCCACCAAGCCGAACGTGACCGCCTTGTCGCCGAAGTCCGAGACGAACGCGCTGAACGCGCATGCGATGATGTCGGACATGCCGAGCTTGCGGCCGAGCAGCGTCATCAGGGTGACGCCGCCCGACGTGCTGCAGCCGAAGATCTTGTAGGAGATCGGCGTCGACGCCGCGGCCGCGAGGATGCCGAGGCCGAGCCCCGCGGGCACGGCGACCTTGAGATTGCGAAACAGGCCGGCGCGTGCGGCGAACCAGGCGTACAGCGCCACGAGCACCTGCACCGCTACGAACGGCAGGTACGTCGGATTGCGGAACGAGTTGGTGAGCGACGTGAGCACGCCCGTCGTCACACCCACCACGGGGCCCGCGAGTGCGGTCGCCAGAATCGTCCCGGTCGTGTCGAGGAAGAGCGGCAGGTTGACCGCATCCACCGCCGCCGACAGGGCGAGATTGATGGCGACGGCGACGGGGATCAGGGCCAGCAGACGTATCGACACGCGGGCACTTCCGTGAGTGTGAGCGAAAAGATAAGTATCACACCATGGTCGTGAAGCCCATGGGGCTCGACGCCAAGGCGCTGGTCCGCGTGCTGCACGCGGCCCACCTGCACGACGTGTCGCGGCAGGACCTGCTACAGCTCGCCTGCGAGCGCATCCGCGCCGCCGGCGCGCCGTACACGTCGGTGTACGCCTACATGTTGGCGGGCAACGAGCTGGTCCTCGAAGCCCACGCCGGTCGCGACACCGAGCACGTGCGGATTCCCGTGGGCACGGGCGTCTGCGGCACGGCGGTGGCGACGGGCGAAGACCAGAACGTCGCCGACGTGAGCGCAATCGGAAATTATCTCGCCTGCAATCTCGACACCAAGTCGGAGCTGGTCGTCTTGATCCGGCGCGGCGAGAAGATTCTGGGTCAGCTGGACATCGATTCGGACGTACCGCAGGGCTTCGGTCCGGCCGAGCACGCGGCGGTGAAGGATGTGGCGGACGCGTTGGCGGTGTTGCTGTAGGCCGTTTCGACGGCCGCTAACTCTTAGGGACCAAAGACGCGCGCAGGAGTGGGATGAATCTTGGTTGATCCGTCACCCAGCTCACCCTCGCTGTCGTCGCCCCAACAATACGCCACACCAGCAGTGGTTACGCCGCACGTGTGGTAGTAGCCGGTATTGATGGTGGCGAAGGTCAACACTCCGGAGACTGGCACTGGTGTCGAGTTCGGGGCAATGGTCAGCGGGATGGTGGCGCTTCCCAGTTGACCGAACCCGTTGTACCCCCAACAGAAGGCGGCGCCACTCGTCGTGACTCCACACGTGGCCCATTGTCCGGCGCTGATCGCAGCAAAGGTGAGTCCGCCGGACACGGCAACGGGTGTCGTACTCGCTCGGGTTGTGCCATTTCCCAGCTCACCCTCGAAATTTCCGCCCCAACAGTAGGCAGCCCCACTCGCCGTCAGCCCACAGGCGTGAAAGTAACCCACGCTCAGCGCGACGAATTTCAAGGCGCCGGACACCGCTACGGGGACGGCACTGAAGGTTGTGTCGCCCGTTCCAAGCTCGCCGTATTCGTTGTCGCCCCAGCAATACGCGGCGCCGCTCGTCGTAAGGCCACACGAGAACTGGTATCCCGCAGCGACGCCGATGAAAGATGAGTCGCTGGAGACCGGAATCGGCTGGCTGTTGGTATAGCTGATGGTCCCATTCCCGAGTTCGCCACCGTGATTATTGCCCCAGCAAAAGATCGCGCCCGCCGTCGTAACACCGCAGGCGTGGTACACGCCCGCGCTCACGACCTTGAACGCGAGTCCTCCGACAACCGCTTTCGGCACTGGGCTGTCAATGCTGTCGCCATCGCCGAGCTGGCCGTTGAAGTTGTCACCCCAGCAATAAGCGGCACGGCCGGTCGTGACCCCACAAGCATGCAGGAGGCCGCGGCTGATCGCGTCAAAGGTGAGTCCGCCAGCGACAGGCACGGGTGCGGCATACCAAGGCGTCGCAGCATCGCCGAGCGTGTCCGCAGCGGTCGGGCCTTGACCTCCCCAACAGTATCCCATGCCGCCGGTCGTCACGGCGCACGTGTTAAGAAGGAAACCAGTGCTGACGTTCGAGAACGCGCCGTGCGGAACGGCGGCGACCACGTTAATCGTGTCTCCGACCGCGGGAGCCCCGTCGCGGTACCGGATCGTCACCACAGCCTGGCCGGAAGCCGTTGCCAAGAAGTGATAATCTTGGAGGTCGCCTCCGCAGCCCTCCGGGGTGCAGGTCCTCGAGCGGTCCATCCCGAGAAATGAGACCGCGGACGACGATATTTCTGGCACGCTGTCGTATCCGATTCGTGCGCTTGGTCTGATGTCAACTTGTTGGCCAACTGAGAGCGAGAATGCTTGCAGGTATCGCTCCGCAGGCGTGGTGGTGACTCCGGTGGGGTGATCCGTGCAACCTGCCCATGCCAGAGGTAGCATCACGAGCAAGACACTTTTCGCCATGTTCGGCGCGGAATTAAGAACCGGATGCATGGGGAACCTCCGCCTTGGGGCTCCTAGTATCTACTCCACGCATTCGCGCCGGGTCACTGGGGTGAGACTCTAGGGTGTGTGGCGAGCACGCCACGAGCTTCATGTGTCGCGGCGACTAGGCAAGCTCTGAGGGCGTCTCGGCCGGCATCTCGTCCGCCGGCAGCACCAGGCGCCGGTCGCGCGCCGAGTGGTCGAACAATTCCGCGAAGCGGCCCCACTCGACCACGGTCCGATACAATCCCTGCGGGCGCGTGAACGGAAAGAGAATCGTGAGGTCCGCAAGGATCTCGTCGTCCTCGACCGCGCCCTCGCCCTCCTTCAGCATCGTGATGATGCGCGCGAACAGCGAGTGGTCCTGCACGCGGGCGCGCACCAGACTCTTGCGATCCGCTTCGTCGGCCGCGACCAGCGTGCGGCCCGCGGGCGTGAGCCGCACGATTTCACCCGGCGTCACCACCCACCCGCCCAGCGTCTCGGCCAGATCGAACACTGAGGCGCTGCCATCGGAACGGCTCACGAGGTGGTCGAGCAGGCCCATTACCTCGGACACGTGCACCCGCGGGAACGGCAGGAGACGCCCCGGGCCGGCCGCCGGCCGTTCGGCTTCCGGCAGCAAGGTGGCCGTGAGAATCGCGTGCAGCCGCTCCACCATGCGGGTGAACGCCGGCACCCGCGCGTCGCGCGGATAGGGCAGCGTGTTCTCGAGGACCTCGCGGATGTGGCCGGGATTGGTGCCGAAGACCACGATCCGCCCCGCCAGGAAGACCGCCTCTTCCACGCTGTGCGTAACGACCACGAGCGTGCTGACGCCCGTGGCCGGGTCGAGCCACAGGTCCACGACCTGCGCGCGGAGGTTTTCGGACGTGAGGGCGTCGAGCGCGCCGAACGGCTCATCCATGAAGAGGATTTCCGGCTCGACGGCGAGCGCCCGCGCGAAACCGACGCGCTGCTTCATGCCGCCCGACAGCTCGCGCGGGTACGCCTGCTCGAAGCCCGCGAGACCCACCAGCTCGATAGCGCGCGCCGCGGCCGCGGTGTCGCCCGAGCGCAGCGTGCCGTCGGGCGCCAGGCCCATCGCCACGTTCTGTTGCACGGTGAGCCACGGCAAGAGCGCGAACGATTGGAACACCATCGCCGCCGACGACAGCACGCCCTCCACCGGCTTGCCGCGGTACAGCACCTGCCCCGCCGCCGGCTTGGCGAGGCCCGACAGCATGCGCAGCAGCGTACTCTTGCCGCAGCCCGACGGTCCCACGAGCGCCACGACCTCGCGCTCGCGCACCGTCAGCGACACGTCGCGCAACGCCTGGAAGTCCTGGCCGTCGGGCAGGCGGTAGCGTTGCGACACGCCGCGCGCTTCGAGCAACGTGCCGCCGACGGGCGGGGCCATGCCGGCGTTCACTGGGTCACTCCGTAGCGCGACTGCGCGTGGATGGCGAGCGGCCGCCACACGAAGCGATTCCAGCCCACCACGATCGCGCTCATGATCACGATGCCGCCCGTGAGCAGCGGGAAGTTGGCCTGCGCGGTCGCCACCGAAATGAGACTGCCGAGTCCCGTCGCCGTCCGCAGCGTGCCGCCCGCCTGCACGTACTCGGCCACGATCGAGCCGTTCCACGCGCCGCCCGCCGCCGTCACCCAGCCCGTCACGAGCGCCGGGAACGCCGCCGGCAGGTACAACGTGCGCCAGCGGCGCCAGCCCGTGACCTGGAAGACGGCGGTCGCTTCGGCGAGCTGCGGCGGCAGCGCGGCCACCGCGCTGATCACGTTGAACAGGATGTACCACTGCGCCGACAGGATCATCAGGGCGACGGCACCGACGCCCAACCCGACGCCCAGCTGCGCGAACCCCAGGACGACGAGCGGAAACAGCATCGGCGCCGGGAACGACGCGATCACCTGAATCACCGGCTGCAGCACGCGCGACGCGGCGGGCGAACGCCCGATCAGCACGCCGACGGGAACCGCCCATACAGTGGAGAGTCCCACGGCCAACAATACGCGCGCGAAGGTCAGTCCCGCCGCGACGCCGAGCGTGCCCCAGGAGGCGCGATCGATCCGGGTGATCAGCTCGGCCACCCGCCACGCACCCCACACCGCCGCCACCGCGGCCCCCGCGAGCAATGCCCAGCCGATGATGGGCACGAGCCAGCTGGTCGGCGGCAGCGGGCGGGGCATGCGGCGCAGGACGCGGTTGGCGCGACGCAGGCCGCGGCGCAGCGGCTGGTGCGCGATGCGCACGGTACGCAGCGCCCGCCGCCGCACCGCGCGGGCGTGGGCGCGCAGGCGCGAGCGGCGCAGCAGCTCGAGAATCCACGATGTCGCCGGCGCGTCGCCGGCGGAATCGTCCAACCGGAATCGCTGCGCCCATACGACCACCGGGCGCCAGAACAGACGATCGACGGCGACGATCATCACCACCATCGCGATGAGCGCGAGTGCCACCGCCCGGCGGTCGCCGTGCTCCACGGCGACGCTCATGTACGCGCCGATGCCGGGCAGCCGGAAGTCCTTGTCCCCCAGCTGGAATGCCTCGTTCACCATCAGGAAGAACCAGCCGCCGGCCATCGAGAGCATGCCGTTCCACACCAGGCCGGGCGCCGCCGCCGGCACCTCGAGCCGCCGGAACACCGTCGGGCGCGGCCAGCCCGCGATGGCGCACGCCTCGCGCAACGGCTCCGGCACCGTCTTCAGGGAGTTATAAAAGGAAAGGGCGAGGTTCCACGCTTGCGCGGTGAAGATCATCAGGATCGCCGCGAGCTCGAGCCCCAGGTTGCGTCCGGGAATCAACGCGACCAGGCCGAGCACAAACCCGGGCAGGAACCCCAGCACCGGAATGCTCTGCAGGATGTCGAGCATCGGCAGCAACACGCGCTCGGCCGCGCGCGACGACGCCGCGGCGAGGCCGAACACCAGCGCGAAGACGTACGAGATGGCGAGCGCCACCACGCCGCGCATCAACGAGAAGAGCGTGTAACGCGGCAGCGCGGCGGGAGAAAGATCGATCTGCACGGCTTGGGCGAACGGCGCGCCCGCCTGCCGCGCAAACGCCACCATTGCGCCGATAGCGGCGGCGAGCAGCCCCAGCACGAGCACGTCGGCGAGCGACAGCCCGCGCCGGCGCGTCAGGAATTCGAGGAGTGCGTTCTGCATGGGCGCGCGCCTCAATCTAGCCCGCACGACTATCTTTTGCCTCGCACCCATGCCGCTCACCGTCAACGGCGTCACCCTGTTCACCCGGCGCGTCGGGTCGGGCCCCCTCGTCGTGGTACTGCACGGCGGGCCCGGCGCGCATCACGACTACCTGCTCCCCCAGTACGACGGCCTCGCCCGGGGTCGCGAGCTCTTCTACTATGATCAGCGCGGCGGCGGCCAGTCCCCGGTGCCGCGCGAGACCCCCGTCGGCTGGCGGGAGCAGGTGGCGGACCTGGAGGAGATCCGCGCAGCCCTGGGTCTCGAGCGGCTGACCCTGTGCGGGTACTCCTGGGGCGGCCTGTTGGCCGTGCTTTACCTCTTAGAGCATCCGGACCGCGTGGAGCGGCTCGGGCTCGTCTCCCCCGCGTCTCCTACCGTCGCCTACCGCCGGCAGTTCGAGGCGGAGTTCGCCCGCCGCATGGCGGCCCCCGAGGTGGTACGGGAGCGCGAGGCGCTGCGGGTGAGCGGGCTGCGCGAGTCCGATCCGGACGCGTACCGGCGACGCGCGTTCGAGTTGTCCGTGGCGGGCTATTTCAAGGACTTCCACGACGCCAAAAAGCTCACGCCATTCCGGGTGACCGCGCGGACCCAGCAAGCCGTGTGGGAGAGCCTGGGCGACTACGATTTGCGCGGCTCATTGGCCCAGCTGAAGCAACCTCTCACCGCTCACCGCTCACTGGTCGTTCACGGCTCTTCCGACCCCATCCCCGTCGCCGGGTCCCGCGAGCTGGCCGGCCTGTTGGGCGCGGACTTGGTCGAGCTCGATTGCGGGCACTGCCCGCACGTCGAAGCGACGCAGCAGTTCGTCAGGGCGCTGGACGGGTTCCTGCCGCGCTCCTGACGGTGAGGAATCCGCGCAAGCGGATGTCCTTCGAGGACGCACCGATCATCACCCGGAAGTCGCCCGGCTCCACCAACCAGCGCCCCGCCCGATCGAACAACTGCAGCCGTTCGGGCGGCAGAGTGAACCGCACCTCCCGTTCTTCACCCGCATCCAGATGCACCCGCGCGAACCCCGCGAGGGCCATCACCGGCCGCGCCACCGAGGCCAGCTCGTCGTGGATATAGAGCTGCACCACCTCGTCACCCGCTCGGTTGCCGGTGTTTCTCACGCGACAGGTTACGACCGCCGTGTCGGTCGGGCTGATCGTGTCGGGGGCGATCGCAAGCGCCGAGTAGGCGAACGTCGTGTAGCTCAACCCGTAGCCGAAGGGAAAGAGCGGCTGGCCGGTGAGATCGACGTAGTCGTCACCCCGGCCCGTGGGCTCGTGGTCGTAGGTCAGCGGCAACTGACCCGCCGCCAGCGGGAACGTGATCGGGAGGCGGCCGGCGGGGTTGGCATCGCCGAACAGCACGTCGGCCAGGGCGTTGCCGCCCTGCTCGCCGGGATACCACACGTCGAGCACCGCGTCGACTTGCTCGAGCCAATGCGACATCGTGACGGCGCTGCCGCCCACGAGGACGACCGCGACCGGCGTGCCCGTCGCCGCGACCGCCGCGATGAGCTCTTCCTGATGGCCCGGCAGCTCGAGCACGGCGCGATCGCGAAACTCACCTTCCTCGATCCCTGCGACCACCACGGCGACCGCACTCTGGCGCGCGAGCGCTACTGCGCTGTCGATCCGCTCGCGCCAGTCGCCGGAGGCACTCCCGCCCCATACGAGTCGTAGCCGCGCGTTGCCGGTGCTCTCGAAGTACTCGAGCCGCACATCGTGCGACGAGCCGGGCGCGAGCGTGACGTCGACCAGCCGTGCACCGTACGAGCGCTTGGTCCAGTCGTCGATCACGAGGTTGCCGTCGAGGTACAACCGGTAGCCGTCGTTCCCTTCCACGCCGATGCGCGACAGGCCGCCTGGCGGCACCACCAGCGTGCCGGTCCAGCGCGCCGAGTACCAGTCGTATGGGATGCCGCGCGCGGGCGCGTTGAGCGTCCAGCGAAAATCGATCAGGGAGTCGGTCCGGGTCACGCGCGGCGTGCCGGCGAGCGCATTATTGTCGAAATACTCGCCGCGCAGTCCGCCTCGGAACGACTGGGGCGGCACGACCGCGTATTCCAGGCTGGTGCGGCCGGGACCCGGTGCGTAGCGCACAGTCACGGCGGAGCCCACGGCCGCTCGGATCCCATCGAGGATCGAGACCGGCGCCACGCCCGGCCCGCTGTATCCGCCGAGGCGCGCCGCGACCGCATCGCCGCCGATCACCGCGATAGATCTGACGGTCCGCGACAGCGGCAGCACGCCGCGCGCGTTCTTGAGGAGCACGATCGCCGCCCGGGCCGCCTCGCGCGCGAGCGCGCGATGCGTTGCGCTGCCGTTCCAGTAGGCGGCGCTGTCGGCGTCGACGTAGGGGTGCTCGAACAAGCCAAGCGCGAACTTTACGCGCAGCACGCGCGCCACCGCGCTGTCGATCACGGCGCGGCGGATGAGCCCGCGGCGGAAGGCGTCGAGGTACGGCCGATGCTGCTCGTAGGACGATTGAAAGACCACGTCGAGGCCGGCGTCGAGCGCATCGGTAACCGATGTCGCCGTGCTCGCCTCGGTGTGCTGCAGCACGGTCGGGCCCGCCGTCGCCGCCGCGTCCGAGATCACGAAACCCGAAAAGCCCCAATCGCGCTTCAGGACGCCTGTGAGCAGCGCGCGGTTCTGTGTCGCGGGAATGCCGCTGACGGAGTTGTACGCCGCACGTCGCTCGCAATGTTCAATACCGGTGAGAGCACCTGCCGTACGCCGCGGCTGCCCGTCTCGCGCGCGATGGCGCGGGCTACGCCGGCCACGAGCCCGGTGTCCCACGTCGCGGCGAGTGCCACGGCCTGGGGAAACACGGTGGCGCCCGGACGCGCCAGTCCGTGCACCGCTTCGTCGAACGGGATGATCGGGATACCGAGGCGCGTGCGCTCGACGAAGTAGCGCTGGATCGCGTTGATGCGCTCGGCGTGGGCTCGGGCGATGGTGGCGGCGTCGCCCGAATCGCGCGTGCCGATCTGCAGACCGAAGACGCCGTGCGAGTAATCGTGCGTCGGGTCGTCGCGGTCGCCGGGAATCATGAACAACTGCCAGAACTTCTCTTCCAGCGTCATGCGGCCGAGCAGGTCGTGGACGCGGACCGCGATCGGCAGCCGGGGATCGCGGTAAGGCGCGCGGGCCTGCGCCGCGAGCGGGGCGGCGCACACGAGGACGCAGCAGAGCCAACGGACAGCGCGCGGCACGAGCATCGGGCAATATGCGGCCGGCGGAGAATCCGCGCCGTCCTTCAGGACGCGCCCGCAGGCCGAGCCGGCGCTTCAGCGCACGGGAGAAGCGGGGTCTTCTGTCCCCGCCTATGTTTCCCACCCGATGGACAAACAAGCGGTGCGTCAGACGTTGGAGCAGCTCGCCGCGTTCCTCGAGCTGAAGGGCGAGAACCCGTTTCGCATTCGCGCTTTCCAGAAGGCGGCGCGGGCGATTGCGGGCTACCCCGGCGACGTCGCCGACGCCGCACGCTCGGGTGCCTTGGCCGAGGTGGAGGGCATCGGCAAGGGCACACTCGAGCTGGTGCGCGAGTTGGTGGTGACGGGCCGGTCGTCCGCCCTCGACGAGCTGCGCGAGCAGGTGCCGCCCGGCCTGGTTGAAATGCTCAAGATCCCCGGGCTGGGCGTCGCCAAGATCCGCCAGATCCACGATCAACTGCACATCGACTCGCTCGCCGAGCTTGACGAGGCGGCGGGCGACGGCCGCCTGGCCGAGCTGCCGCGCTTCGGCAAGAAGACCGCCGAGAACGTGAAGAAGGGCATCGCCTTCCTGAAGCGGTCGAGCGAATTCCGCCTGTTCCACCACGCCCTGGACGAGGCCACCGGCGTGCAGCGCGCGCTGCAGGCGCTGGACGGCGTGCGCCGCGTGGAGCTCGCCGGCAGCGTGCGGCGGCGGCGCGAGATCATTCGCGACCTGGACCTCGTGGTGCAGCACGCCGGCGGCGCCGCGCGCGAGGCGCTGATCAAGCAGCTGGGCCAGGCACCGGGCGTCACCGAATTCGCCGGCAAAGAGGGCACCGTCACGCTGCGCTTCGCGTCGGGGACGGTGGTGGACGTCTTCCTCGCGGGGCCGGACGACTTCGGGCTGGCGTGGGTCTTGGCGACCGGCGCCGCTCTGCACCTGGACGAGCTGCGGGCCCTCGCCGCCGCCAAGCGCGTGACGCTCGATCATACGGGACATTTCCCGAACGAGGAGAGCGTCTACCGCGCGCTCGGCCTGGCCTGGATTCCGCCGGAGCTGCGCGAGGGGATGGGCGAGTGCGCCGCGGCGGCGAACGGCACCCTGCCGGTGTTGGTGGAGCAGCGCGACCTGCGCGGCCTGCTCCACTGCCACACCAATTACTCGGACGGCACCGTCACGGTCATGGAGTGGGCACAGGCGTGTCGCGACGCCGGCTATCAGTGGATCGGCATTACGGACCACAGTCAGTCGGCGGCGTACGCGGGCGGTCTGCGCGCCGACGACATCCCGAAGCAGCACGCCGAGATCGACGCCGCGAACGCCCAGCTGCAGGGCTTCCGGGTCCTGAAGGGCGTGGAGGCCGATATTCTCGCCGACGGCACGCTCGACTACGGCCCGGCCGTCCTCGAGCGCTTCGACTTCGTGATCGGCTCGATCCACTCGCGCTTCGGTATGAGCGCCGACGAGATGGCGGCGCGGGTGCTACGCGCCATGGACGACCCGCACCTCACGATCCTCGGCCACCCCACGGGCCGCCTGCTGTTGTCGCGCGATCCCTACCCGCTCGATATGGAGCGCGTGCTCGCCAAGGCGGCCGAGCGCGGCATCGCCGTGGAGGTCAACGCCGATCCGCACCGGCTCGACCTCGACTGGCGCATGGTACGACGCGCACGCGACCTTGGGGTGATGATCTCCATCGGCGCGGATGCGCATTCGGTGAGCGGCATGGCGCACGTCGGAATCGGCGTCGGCATCGCGCGCAAAGGCTGGCTCGAAGCCAGGCAGGTGCTCAACACGCTCGACGCGGCTGCGTTTCTCGCCGCCGCGCGACGGCGCCGGACGACGGCGTGAAAAAACGGCGGACGGAGACCGCGGCGGAGAAAAAGGCGCGCGCCAAGAAGATCGTGGCGCGCCTCGAGAAGGCCTACCCCGACGCCAAGTGCGCGCTCGATCATACGAGCGCTCTCGAGCTGCTGGTCGCTACGATTCTGTCGGCGCAGTCCACCGACGTGCGGGTGAACATCGTGACACCGGCCCTGTTCGCGAAGTATCGCACCGCCAACGATTATGCGACTGCGAATCCGCGCGTGTTCGAGAACGAAATCCACAGCACGGGCTTCTTTCGGAACAAGACGAAGTCGATCCTCGGCATGGCGCAGGCGCTGGTGGAGCGACACGGTGGAGAGGTTCCGGACACGATGGCGGAGCTGGTCGAGTTGCCCGGCGTCGGCCGCAAGACGGCGAATGTGATTCTCGGCGTCTGGTTCCAGAGGCCTGAAGGCGTCGTGGTGGACACGCACGTGCATCGCATCAGCCGGTTGCTCAAGCTCACGCGTCAGGACGATCCCGTGAAGATCGAACGCGACCTGATGGAGTTGATACCGCGGCCCAAGTGGGACCGCTTCAGCCATCTGGTGATTCATCACGGCCGCCGTGTGTGCATCGCGCGGCGGCCCAAGTGCGAAGAATGCGTGATCAATGACTTGTGCCCGAGCTCGCGCGTATGACCGCCACGCTCTCCCCCGTCGACCGCGCCGCCCTCGTCGCCACCCGGCGCGACATCCACCAGCACCCCGAGCTGGGGTTCGAGGAAACGCGCACCGCCACGTTGGTAGCGGAGCGACTGATGGCGTTGGGCTACCGGGTCCGGACCGGCGTCGGCAAGACCGGCGTCGCCGCGGCACAGGGCAGCGGGGCGCGCTGCGTGTTGCTGCGCGCCGACATGGACGCGCTGCCGGTCCAGGAGGCGAACGACGCCCCGTACCGCTCGCGCCACGCCGGCAAGATGCACGCGTGCGGTCACGACGGGCACGTCGCCATCGGGCTCGAGGTGGCGCGACGGCTCGCCGGGCTGCAGGTGCCCGGTGCCGTGAAGTTCGCCTTTCAACCAGCCGAGGAGGTCTCCAACGGCGCCAACGCGATGATCGCCGACGGCGTGCTCGACAATCCCACCGTGCACGCGGCACTGGGCCTGCATCTGTGGAACGAGCTGCCGGTCGGGATGATCGGCATCGCGGCAGGACCGGTGATGGCGTCAGTCGACGAGTTCGAGATCGTCATCACCGGCGCGGGCGGCCACGCCGCCATCCCCCACCGCGCCATCGATCCCGTCGTCGCCGCCGCGCACGTGATTACGGCGTTGCAGACGCTGGTGTCGCGGCGGCGCGATCCGTTCGAAGAGGGCGTTGTGTCGGTGACCCAGGTGCAAGCGGGGCACGCGTTCAACGTGATCCCCGAGCGGGCCACGCTGCGCGGTACCGTGCGCACGTTCGGCGGGCGATTCTGGCAGGAGGCCCCCGAGCTGCTGGAGCGCACCGCCACCGGGGTCGCGTCCGCGCTGGGCGCCACGGCCACGGTGAACTACAAGCGCCTCACTGGTCCGCTGGTGAACGACCCGGCGATGACCGCGCTGATGCGCGAGATTGCCGCAGATCTCGTGGGTGCCGCGAACATCAAGACCGACGTGCGCACTATGGGCGGAGAGGACATGAGCTTCTTCCTCGCCAAGGTGCCCGGCTGTTTCGCGTTCGTCGGCTCGGCGCCCAAGCAGGGTAAGGCGTCGCCGCATCACAGTCCCACGTTCGACATCGACGAAGAATCGCTGGTGATCGGGGCGGAGCTGCTGACGCGAGCGGCACTGCGGTATCTCGAAGCGGGTGCGTGACGGTGGGTTTGCGCCGGCGCGGTTGAATTTGTAGGTTGCGCCGATGCAGCCCGTGCAGGTGCACGACGGCTTCGTGCTCCTCGGCACCCTCGCCGGGGTGGCTGTCTGTCTCCATGAATCGCGCCGCCGCGGGATGCTCGACGAGCGGATGCTGTGGATCCTCGCCGGCGCGCTGGTGTGCGGCGCCGTCGGCGCGCGAATCAGTGAAGTGTGGCGCTACGTCGCCGTCGCACCCGAGCCGTCCCTGCGCGGCTTTCTCATCGCGGGCGGCCGCAGTATCCTCGGCGGCCTGGCCGGCGCGTATGCCGGCGTGCTCCTCACCAAGCGTCTGATCCGGTACCGCGAGCCCACCGGCGACGCCTTCGCGCCCGCGGTGGCGCTCGGCATGGCGATCGGTCGCTGGGGTTGCTTCTTCACCGAGCTGCCCGGCACGCCCACCCGTGTACCCTGGGCCGTCACCTTCTATGACGGCCAGCCGCGCCACCCGTCTTTCCTCTATGAGATCGCGTTCCAGGTGGGCATGTTCGCCCTGCTGTGGTGGCTGCGCCCGCGCGTGCGCGTCAAGGGCGACCTCTTCAAGATCTATCTGCTGGCGTACGCCGTCTTTCGGTTCGCCGTCGAGTTCGTCCGCGGCAACGACGTCGTATGGGGCGGACTCACGCGCCCGCAGCTCTTCCTCGTTCCGGCGACCTTCGCGCTGACCTGGTACTTCGTCCGCGGGCATGTGCGCGGCGCCTACCATCCAGCGCTCGTGGATGGAGCCCTCTCATGACGACCCCGCTGACGCCGCCGCCCGACCGCCGCAACAGCGCGGCCTTCGGCTGTCTGGTCTTCGTTCTTTTCAATGCGGTCTTCATCACCGCGAGTGCCTCGGCGGTTCGCACGCCGTTCGGCGGGCTGCTGCGCACCGTGCTCGCCCTGGGGAATCTCGCGATCCCGGTCGTGGCGCTCGTGAAAGGATGGGGACGGTTCGCGGCGGGCTGGGCCATCGCGATCGGGGTCGTGATCGTGGGGCTCGCAGGTCTCTGCTTCTACGCCTTGGGGAACATTCATTGAGCGCCCCGCGGTCCGCGATAGACGAGTTCGGGGCCTTCACGGCCGGCATGCTGCTGTTTGTGCCCGCGGATATCGTGGCAGTGTCGAGCATGGACACGCGCGGCTCGCTCGCCGCCGGACTGACGTTTCTCGCGGTTGTCGCGGCTGTCGCAGGGCTCCTGGCGCGGACCCAGGTGCGCTGGGTGGGCATCGGCCTGCTCACCGGATTCGCCCTGATGACGCTCGTGACGGGCGGTCTGTGCACGCTGTTCGGCGGCAAGGACGACTACCCCGTGGGAGGGTTGCTGTACGTCGCGATTTGCGCGGTCCTCCTGGCCGTCGCAGTCACTCTCAGCATCGTGCAGTGGGTCAGGAGACGGCGGCCCCCGGCGCCCCCCCAACCATGACCGGCGCCCCGCTGCGCGGCGATCGCCTGCACCGTTACGTCAACGCCTTCTGCCCGGCGTGTCATCACGAGCAGCTCGACGTCGCACTCGCCGACGTGCAGCGCCTGAGCGGCTATCTCGCGGAGCAAGACGGCCGCGTGTGGCTGGTGCGCGGCTGCCCGCGCCACGGCAAAATCGTCACGCTGTACGACGAATCGCCCGAGATCCTGCGCTATCTGGAGGAGTGGACCGCGCCCACCAAGCAGCACACGCCCGACATGCCGGGCAACTTCGCACCCGTGCCCGCGGCCTATCTCGCAGGGCTGGGCGAGATGCAGACGCAGCACACCTGCATTCTGCTCGAGGACGTGACCGAGCAGTGCAACCTGCGCTGCCCCACCTGCTTCGCCGACTCGTCCCCCGCGCTGACCGGCGTCGTGCCGGTTGCCGAAGTGCTGGCGAACATCGACCAGCGGCTGGCGCGCGAGGGCGGGCGTCTCGACGTCCTGATGATCTCGGGCGGGGAGCCCACGGTGCATCCGCAGCTCGAGGAGCTGCTCGAGCGGGTGATGGAACGCAACATCGTCCGCATCCTGCTCAACACCAACGGCGTTCAACGCAACATCGTCCGCATCCTGCTCAACACCAACGGCGTTCAAATCGCGCGTAGCGACGCGTTACTGGCGTTCCTCGCACGCCACAACACGCGCATCGAAGTCTATTTGCAGTTCGACGGCTTCAAGCTCGAGACGCACCGCTACCATCGCAACGCGGACCTGCGCCGTCTCAAACAGGCGGCGGTCGAGCGGCTCAGCGCGGCCGGCGTCTTCACGACGCTCACGATGACCGCGGCGCTCGACGTCAACGACGACGAGATCGGGGCGGTGGTGCGCTACGGCCTGGAGACGCCGTTCGTCGGCGGCATCTCGATCCAGCCGCAGTTCGGCTCCGGTCGATCGGGCGCCATCGACCCGCAGCGGCGCCTCACGCACACCGGCGTGCTGCAACGGCTCGGGCCCCAAACGGACGGGCTGGTCACGTGGCGCGATCTGACCGCGTTGCCGTGCTCGCACCCGCACTGCTGCAGCGTCGGCTACCTGCTCAAGACCGACGGCGGTGAGTGGCGCTCGCTCACGGCGATCGTCGGGCACGACCGCCTGAAGCAACACCTCGACCTCGTCGCCAACCGCATCGCCGATCGCGACATCCCGGCCGACCTGCGGGCCCTCGTAAAGCAATCGTTCCTGGGCCTGCTGTCGGAGCAGAGCTCGCTGACGCACCCGACCATCGCGGAGCTGTTCAAGAACATCTGCGAGAACTGCGACCTCGGACTATCGACCATGTTGCGCCTGGCGAAGGGCGCGTTGCTGGGCGAGCGCGAGAAGATGCGCCGCTTTTTTGCCGAGCGGATCAAGCGCAGGAGCGCCTGCTGCAGTGTTGCGTGCACGTCTGCACGCGCAGCGACGCGCAGCATCAGTGTGCGCCGTTCTGCGCGGTGCAGGCGTGGCCCGCGCTCGCCCGCCAGAAACTCGCCGCGCGAGAGGGCCGCGCCGCCGCGCCGCTCGATCTCGCCGTACCGGCTGTCTAGGAGTCGCCATGACATCGACGCCCGCCGTTCCCTACGACCCGCTGCGCTTCTGCATCTTCACCACCATCGCGCTGCTGGCATGGCTCGTCGGCCCGCCCGTGATGGTCACGTTGCTCGCGTGTATCGGCTTGTGGGCTTACGCCCGCGCGCGCCGTCAGGGATTGGCGCGCAGCCGCTGCGTGCTGGGCGACACGCGGGTGGTGATGGCGTACCTCGGGGCCGCCGGCGTCCTGGGCCTGGTATTCATCGTCCGCGACATCATCCGCTAGATCCGTTCCACCGGGGCTAGATTTAAGCCCCGTGCCCAACGCGCTCGCCGCCGAACCCTCGGCCTACCTCAAGTCCGCCGCCCATCAGCCGGTGCAATGGCTGCCGTGGGGCGACGAGGCGTTCCGCCGCGCCCAGGCCGAGGGCAAGCCCATCCTGCTCGACATCGGCGCCGTCTGGTGCCACTGGTGCCACGTGATGGATGGGGAGAGTTACGAAGACCCCGAAGTGGCTGCGATCCTCAATAAGGAATACGTGTGCGTGAAGGTCGACCGCGACGAGCGGCCCGACGTCGACGCCCGCTACCAGCGCGCCGTCCAGGCCCTCACCGGCCAGGGTGGCTGGCCGCTCACGGCGTTCCTCACACCCGCCGGCGAAGTCTTCTATGGCGGCACGTACTTTCCGCCCGAGCAGAATCCCTACGGGCGACCCGGTTTTCTCACACTGCTGCGGCGGCTCGCGGACGCGTGGCACGCCGAGCAGCCGAAGCTCGAGCAGAGCGCGCGAAACATTCGCGAGCACGTCGCCGCGGCGCTGAACGAGGCGAAGGCCGGGGTGATCGAGCCCGCCCTGCTCGACGCCGCGGCCGATCAGATGGCGCGGCTGTTCGACGTACGCTACGGCGGCTTCGGCACGGCGCCCAAATTCCCGCATGCCGGTGCGTGCCAGTTCCTGCTTGCCCGCTGGCGCGATACCGGCACTCCCTGGCAACGCGACATCGTCGAGAAGACGCTGGTCGGCATGGCGACCGGCGGCATCCGCGATCATCTGGGCGGCGGGTTCCACCGCTATGCGGTGGACGAACGCTGGATCGTGCCGCACTTCGAGAAGATGAGCTACGACAACTCGGAGCTGCTGCGCGCCTACCTCTCGGCCTTCCAGGCGTTCGGCACGCCGCTGTTCAAGGAAGCGGCGACGGGGATCGTGGATTGGGTGTTGGCAGTCCTGAGCGACCCGGCGGCGGGAATGTTTTTCACGTCGCAGGACGCCGACGTGCAGTTCGGCGACGACGGCGGCTACTGGACGTGGACGCCGGACGAAGCGCGGGCGGCACTCGACCCCGCGGAGTTCGCCGTGGTCGAGAAGGTGTTCGACGTCCGCATCCCCGGCGAGATGCCGCACGACCACGAGAAGAACGTGTTGTGGCTGCGCGAAGAGCCGGTGGACGACGGCGAGCGCGCGCTGCTGCGCGCCGCCGTGCGCAAGCTCAAGGCGGCGCGCGACCGCCGCCCGGCCCCGTTCGTGGACCGTACGCCGTACGTCAACTGGAACGCGATGATGGCGGCCGCGTTCCTGCAGGCCGGCGCGGTACTCGACCGGCCCGAGTGCAACACGCTGGCGTTGCGCGTCCTCGAGCGCATCTGGCAGGAGGCGTGGAGCGCCGAGCGCGGCATGACGCACGCGCTGGGACGGCTCGAGCCGCACGGCTTGCTCGACGATCACGTGCAGGCGGCGGCCGCGTTTCCGTCGCCGCGGTGGTATTGGCGCGCCTCTGGGCGATCACCGAGCAGAAAGAGTGGCGCGACCTGTTGGACCGCCAACTGGCGGCGTTCGCGGGGGGTGTGTCGGAGCTATCCCTCTACGGCGCGACACTGCTCACGGCCATCGATTGGGCCGTGCATCCCGTGACCCGAATCGCGGTCGCGGGCCCGGCGGGAGACGGTCCCGCCTGCGCGATGCACCTACGGGCGCTGCAGACCTACCGCCCGCGCCGCGTCGTGATCCGCACGATCGCACCGCAACCTGCCGCGACGGTCTGCGTCGGCACGACTTGCTCGCTCCCGGTGTCCGAGCCTCGGGCGTTGGCCGAGCTCCTGAAGTGAAGCGCCGCATCCTCGGCCGCACCGCCCTCGAGGTGTCGGAGCTCGGTTTCGGCGGCTGGGCCGTCGGCGGGAACGCGGTGGGCAACTCCTACGGCTCGACCGACGACGCCGAATCGCAGCGCGCCGTGCGGCGGGCGTTCGAGCTGGGCTGCAATTTCTTCGACACGGCCGACGTGTACGGGCACGGCCATTCGGAGGAGCTGATCGGCGCCGCGCTGCAGGACGTGCGCGACCAGGTGATCCTCGCCACCAAGGTCGGCGGCAACTTCTACAACCGGGCCGTGCACCCGCTGCTGCGCGACCGCCTGGGCGAGATGCTGGGCAAATCGCTGGACGTGGTGGCGGCGGACGCCGTGTTGCCGGTGGCGCACGACGTCACCTTCACGCCCACGTACGTGCGCTTCGCCGTGGAGCGCTCGCTCGAGCGGCTGCGCACCGACCGCATCGATCTGCTGCAGCTGCACAATCCGCCGATCAATCTCATCACCGAGATGGATACGTATGCGGTCCTCGAGGACTTGAAGCGCGAAGGCTTGATCCGTTTCTACGGCGTGTCGGTGCACCCACCGGAGGAGGGACTGGCGGCCATCAATGCCACGATGCCCGACGCGGTGCAGATCGTGTATAACCTGGCGCGGCGCGAGCCGGAGGACGCGTTCTTGCCGGCGGCGCAGGCGGCCGGCGTGGGCGTGATCGCGCGTGAGCCGCTCGCCAACGGCTTTCTGACGGGCAAGTACGCGCCCGACAGTGTGTGGCAGAAGGGCGACATCCGGGCCCGCATGCCCCGCCCGTACATTGCCCAGCTCACGGCCCTGGGCCAGCGCGTGAAGGAGCTGGCCGCGAAGAGTGGGCTTACCGCCGCCCAGCTCGCCCTGAAATTCGTGCTGGACAACGAGGCCGTATCGACCGTGATTGTGGGCATGAAGACCGTCGCTCAAGTGGAGGACAACCTGGCCGTGGAGACCTAATGCCCAATAAAACTGCCGTGATGGACACGTCGCGAGGCACGATCGAGCTGGAGCTGTTCGCCGATGAAGTGCCCGATACCGTCGCCAACTTCGAGAAGCTCGCCGGCTCCGGGTTCTACGACGGCACCAAGTTTCATCGCGTGATCGCGAACTTCATGATTCAGGGCGGCGACCCCTTCTCGAAGAGCGGTAAAGGGCCCGTCGGCACCGGCGGCCCGGGCTACAAGATCAAGTGCGAGACACAGAAGAACGTCCACAAGCACGTCGCGGGAACGTTGTCCATGGCCCACGCCGGCAAGGACACGGGCGGCAGCCAGTTCTTCATCTGCCACACGCCGCAACGGCATCTGGACGGCGTCCACACGGTTTTCGGACAAGTCACGAAGGGAATGGACGTAGTCTTGGCGATCAAGCAGAACGACGAACTCAAGTCCGTGAGGGTCAAGTGAAAGCATTTGCCGCATTGTTGCTCTGTTGCGCCGCCCCGCTCGCCGCGCAGGACGCGTCGGGCGCCTTTGTCGTGACGCTCGGCCGCGATACCACCGTCATCGAGCAGTACCGCCGCTCCGGCATCACCATCGAAGGCGACATGCTCATCCGCACGCAGCGGGCGGTGGTGGCGCGCCACTACATCGGCACGCTCAACGCCAACGGCACCATGGCGCGGTTCGAAGTCGTGAACCGCCAGGCCGCCAACGCGCAGGGGCCAGTGATACACATCGTCTCGACCTTCGGCGACACCACGACGGTGGTGATCACGCGCGACACGGCGCAGCAGACCTTCCGCCTGGCGACGCCGGGCGGCAGCCTGCCGTTCCTCAGTTATTCGTATGGACTGTACGAGCTGATCGGGCGGCGCGGCGCGAGCACCGGCAAGGACACCGTGCTGACCGTCGCCGCGGGCCAGGACGAACCCACCGCGCTCATCGTCAAGCACGCGCGCCGCGACTCGCTGAGCGTGGCGTTCGCGGGCGACGTGGGGCCCACGCTGTTCACGATCGACAAGGACGGCGGCATCCAGACCGTCGACGGGCGCTTCTCGACGGAAAAGGTGATCGCGCGGCGCCTCGCCAAGGTCGACTTCCCAGCGCTCCTCGCCGCGTTCCAGAACCGCCCGCTGGGCCAGGCCTCGCCGCCCGACTCCGTGCGCGCGACGATCGCCGGCGCCAGCATCGCGGTGGATTACAGCCGCCCGTCGATGCGCGGCCGCACGATCTTCGGCCCGGGCAACGTCACGCCGCGGCCCGTCGTGCCGTGGGGTGAGGTGTGGCGCACCGGCGCGAATTTCGCGACGCGGCTCACCACGTCCGCCGACATCGTGCTCGGCGGGCAGACGATTCCCGCGGGGACCTACACCCTGTGGACCCTGCCCGCGACCACCGGCTGGAAGCTGATCGTCAACAAGCAGATCAAGGCGCCGTGCAAGACGGCCGCGGAGTGCAGCGACCCCAAGCGCGCCAATCTGTGGGGGACGGATTACTCGGCCGATTCCGACCTGGTGCGCGTCGATCTGCCGGCGACGTCAGTCGCGCAATCCGTCGAACAGTTCATCATGGGCGTGGACCCGCAGGGCGCGGGCGGCGTCCTGTGGATGGCGTGGGACAAGACGAAGCTGGCGATTCCGTTCAGTCGTAAGCCGTGAGCGGTGAGAAGTGAGAGGTGAGTGGTGTGCGGAGCGCAGCCAGAGTACCTTCCGTCCACCGCTTACCTCTCACCTCTCACCTTTTACGCCATGCATCTAGACTTTGCAGTAGCAGCGGACTACGCCCTCGTCGATCAAGCCGGCAAGATCTCGGTGCTCGGAATCTTCCAGCACATTTGGGTGCAGCAGTTCCCCGCCATGCACCCGCGCCTGCACCTCGTGCTGCGGCTCAAGGGCAAGCGCACCGAGATCGGCGAGCACGCCGTGCAGATCCACCTGCTCGACGAGCAGGACCAGGAGATCCTCGGCGGCAACGGGCAGGTGACGTTCGCCGAACCGCCCGCGGGCATCACCGACATCGAAGCGGCGGCGATCCTCGTGTTCGACGTGCCCTTCCCGCACGCCGGCCAATACCGCTTCGAGATCACCATCGATCACTCGCCGGCCGCGGCCGTGCCGATCTCGGTCTCACAGATTCCCGCGACGCCCACCGGACCGAGCGATCCCGCGCTGCACTGATTCTCAGTTCACCCGCTGTTGCATGCGCCGCAGACCCGTGACCGCCGGCTCGTAACCCGGCAGGTGCTCGAGCGCGCGGCCGTACTCCCGCGCCGCGGCGAGCGGATCGTTCTTCTGCTCATGGATGCGGCCGAGGTTGACGTGGGGAAAGTGCCGCGCTTCGTAACGCGGCGCGGCAATCGCCTGCTCGAGCCAGGGTACCGCTTCGTCGGGCCGGCCCAGCTCGATCAGGTAGACGCCGATGTCGTTGTAGGGATTGCCGAACTCCGGATCGACGGCGATGGCGCGCTTGCACTCGGCGATCGCCTCCGCGAACCGTCGCCCGAACGAGTACACCCAGCCGAGAAACGTGTGCGCCTCGGCGCTCGGCTGCTCCGCGAGCGATGCCTGATACAGGCGAATCGCGCCCGCATGATCGCCCTCCTGCTGGCACTGGTAACCACGCTCGAATAGCTTTAGCGCGCGACTCCGATCACTCACACAAAAAGCTTACCCTGACGGCTTTCTCCTTGCCACCACGCTCGTTTCGCCGCTTGCCGCTGCTGTGCGTCGCGGCGGCGCTGGCGCTCGGCTGGGGGTTGTCGGGCTGGCGCCTGCTCGACCCCGACGAGGGCCGCAACGCCGAAGTCGCCCGCGAAATGGCGCTGTCGCACGACTACGTCGTGCCCCACCTCGACGGCCTGCCCTATCTCGACAAACCGATCGTCTACTTCGCAGCCGCCGCGGTCACGATGGCGGTCTTCGGCCCCAGCGAGGCCGCCGCGCGCCTGCCCGCCTATCTCTCGACGCTCGCCACACTGGTGCTGCTCGTCGCCTTCGCGCGCCGCCGCTGGGGACGAGACGCGGGATGGCTCGCTGGGCTCGCGTTCGTCACGATGCCGCTCGTCCTCGCCTATGCGCGCGAGACCATCTTCGACGCGACGCTCACCTTCTTCATCACGGCCGCGATCCTCGCGCTGGTGGAAGAACGCCCCGCGCTCGCGTGGGCCGCCATGGGCCTCGGTGCCATCACCAAGGGGCCGATCGCATTGTTGCTGCCCTTGCTCGCGGTGTTGCCATGGGCGATCGCCACCGGAAGGTCGTGGCGCCGCTTGGTCTCGCTGCCGGCGCTCGCCGCGTTCGCGGTGACGGCGCTGCCCTGGTTCGTCGCCGTCTCGCTGCGCCACCCCGACTTCCCGCACTACGTGTTCGTGCGCGAGACCCTGCAGCGCGTCACCACGCGCAGCTTCCACCGCACCGCGCCGTTCTGGTACTATCTGCCCATCGCGCTCGTGGGCCCGTTTCCGTGGGTGGTGCCCGCGTTGGCCCGCCTCCGCCGCTGGCGCGCCGCCTGGGCGGCCCGCCGCAGCGACCCCGCCGCCGCCGACGCCCTGCTGCTCGCATCCTGGGTCCTGGTGCCGCTGGTCTTTCTGTCGCTCAACCAATCGAAGCTGCCGCACTACATCCTGCCGCTGATGCCGGCGCTGGCGCTCGCCGCGGCGCGCGCGCTGGCGGCCGACGCAGGCCTTACGGCCTGGCGCTGGGCGACGGGCGCCCTGGCCGCCGTCGGCGTCTTGTTGCTCACACTCACCCGCTGGATGCCCGCGCCGCTGTCGCTGACGCCCGCGGAGAAGGCGGCGATTCCGCCCACTGTGCTGGTGCTCGGCGTGGTGCTGCTCGCCGCGGCCGCCCTGGTGGCTAGCGGCGCGCGCTGGGGCCGCCCCGACCTGGCGGCGGTGGGGTATGCGGCCTGCGTGATGGCGATTCCATTCGCGGGCGCGCGACTGCTCGCTGCCGTGGGGGACGACCGCTCGTCCGGCCCGATCGTGAACGCCACCATGGCCGCGCTGCGGGGCGGCGGGGACGTGATCGGCGTCGCCGCCTACCCGCCTTCCCTTCCTTTCTATATGCGTCGCCTCGTGCCCGTGGCCACTGCCACCGGCCGGGAGCTCACGAGCAATTACATCGCGGACCAGCAGGACGCTTTCCGCGCACTCCCCGGCTCTCCGCTGCTCCCCGCCGACGCGTGGCGCGACGCCCTGGCGCGCTGCGCCACGCCCACCGTGTTCATCACGCGCCGCGGCGACGCCGCGGGGCGCGCGACGCTGGGAGCCACCTTGCCGTTGCTCGCCGAAGACGCCCGCTACGCCGCGTACGGTCCCTGTCGTGCCCGGGGCGCGCGCTGATGTGCGGCATCTTCGGCGCCGTGTCGCTCACCGGGCGGCCGCTCGCGCATCCGGAGTGTCTGGAGCGGATGGCCGCCTCCCTGGCGCATCGCGGACCCGACGGCGAGCGCATTGTCGGGCACGACCGCGCGCGCATCGGGGCGCGCCGCCTCGCCATCATGGATCTCACCACCGGCGACCAGCCGTTTCAAAGTCCCGACGGCGCGATCTGGATGGTGTGCAACGGTGAGATCTACAATGCACCGGCGCTGCGCACGGAGTTCCGCGCCAAGGGCTATCCGTTCCGCTCGACCGGCGACATCGAAACGATCGTCCCGCTGTATGAAGGCTCCGGTCCCGACGGTGTGGCGCGGCTCGAGGGGATGTTCGGTCTCGCCATCTGGGACGACCGCACGCGCACGCTGGTTCTGGCGCGCGACCGCGCGGGGGAGAAGCCGCTGTTCTGGACCGAGCGCGCGGGCGAGATCCGCTTCGCATCCGAGATCCAGGCGCTGCTCGCCTATCCCGACCAGCCGCGGCGCGTGCACCGCCCCGCCGCCGAGCTGTACGCGGCGCTGGGCTACGTGCCGGCGCCGCACACCATGTTCGCAGGAATCGAGAAGCTACGGCCTGGCGAGCTGCTGATCGCGACGGCCCAGGGCGTCACGCGCCGCCGCTACTGGGATCCGGCGGTTGCCGCAGCGCAACCGTCGCGGCTCACGTCGCCGGCGGCCCTGCGCGAGACGTTGCTCGGAGCCGTAGAGCGCGAGCTGATGTCCGACGTGCCGGTCGGCGTGTTCACGAGCGGCGGACTCGATTCGTCCTTCCTCGCAGCGGCGGCCGCCCGCACCAAGCCGGACGAGCAGATCCATACTTACGCGGTCCGCTTTCTCGAGCCCGGCTATGACGAGAGCGCCTTTGCCGAGGCGGTGACGCACGACATCAAGACCGTGCACCACGTCGTCACCGCGGACGACGCGTCGCTCAGCCGCGCGCTCGACGTCGTGACGCGCAATCTCGCCGAGCCGGTGGGCGACCCCGCGATCCTGCCGACGTACCTGCTCGCCGAGGCGGCGCGCGCCGATGTGAAAGTCGTGCTCTCGGGCGAAGGAGCGGACGAGCTCTTCGGCGGCTACCCGACCTACATCGGCCACAAGTTCGCGGCGCTGTATCAGCGCCTGCCGCTCCTGCTGCGGCGGGGCATCCGCGGCGCGGTCGAGCGTCTCCCCAGCTCCACCGGGAAGGTCACGCTCGAGTTCTTGCTGAAGCAGTTCGTCGCAGGCGCCGACCTGCCATGGCTCGAGCGCCACATCGCGTGGTTCGGCGCGCTCGGGGCCGGGCCCAGCACGGTCGCCGAGTTGGGCTGTCTGCTGACGCCGTTTCCGCACGATGACCCGTTGAACCGCGTATTGTGGCTCGATTATCTCACCTATCTGCCGGACAACCTGCTGGTCAAAGTGGACCGGGGTACGATGCTGGCGTCGATCGAGGCCCGCGCGCCGTTCCTCGACCGCGCGGTCCTGGAACTGGCGCTGCCGGCGCCGTCGGCGGTGAAGGTGCGGGGCCTTACCACCAAGGCGATATTGAAGGCTGCGGCGCGCGGCATCGTGCCGGACCGGGTGATCGACCGCAAGAAGCGCGGGCTGTCGGTACCGGTGGCGCGCTGGCTGGTGACCGCGCTGGCACCGCTGGCCGAGCGCTGCTTCACGCACCCGCGGTTGGGGGGCGAGCGCGTGCCGGCGCTCTGGGCCGAGCACCGCGCCGGGCGCCGCAATCACGCGCGCAAGTTGTGGCCGATTCTCATGGCGGAGCTGTGGGGCGAACGCTGGGGGGTTGATTGGGGATGAACCGTACTGACGCGCTGCAACTGATGCAGGAGCACACGCAATCGCCGTCGCTGCGCCAGCACATGCTGGCGGTGGAGGCGGCGATGCGGGCCTATGCCGCGAAATCCGGTGAAGACGTCGATGCGTGGGGCGTGGTGGGACTGCTGCACGATTTCGACTACGAGAAGTATCCCAACCAGGAGCACAGCGCGACCGAGGGGCATCCGGCCTGGGGCGTGGGCGTGCTGCGTGAGCGCGGGTTGTCTGAGGCGCAGTGCCGGGCAATTCTCGGTCACGCGACCTACAGCGGCGTGCCGCGCGATTCGCGCCTCGCCCAGACGCTGTTCGCCGTGGACGAGCTGTGCGGCTTCCTGGTGGCGTGTGCGCTGGTGCGGCCGTCCAAGAGCCTCGCCGACCTCGAGGTATCGTCGGTCAAGAAGAAGCTCAAGGACAAAGCGTTCGCGCGCGGCGTGAATCGCGACGAAGTGCGCCAGGGAGCGGAGGAGCTGGGCGTACCGCTGGACGAGCACATCGCGTTCGTGATCGCAGCCCTGCGTCCCGTGGAGGCCACGTTGTCGCTCGGCGCCGCGGCACGGCCCGCCGGGTGAGCGCGCCCGACGCCGCAACCGCCGCGCTGGGTCGCTTCACGTACGCCCTCGACCGCGCGGCCGGCGTGCGGCCGATCCCCGGCAACACGCTCACGCATTACGCCGACAGCCCCGCGGCGCTCGCCGCCATGCTCGAGGTGATCGCGGAAGCCGAGCACTGGATCCATTTCGAGAACTACATCATTCGTGATGACGCCACCGGCCGGCGTTTTGGCGAGGCGCTGGCCACGCGCGCGCGCGCCGGCGTGAAGGTGCGTGTGCTGTACGATGGCATCGGCTCGTTCGGCACCAGCGGCGCCTACTGGCGCTGGCTGCGGCACGCGGGCATCGACGTTCGCAATTTCAATCCGCTGTTCGCAAGTCGCCCGCTGGGCGTGCTGCGTCGCGACCACCGCAAGCTGGTGGTGGCGGACGGCCGCGACGCGATGCTCGGCGGCATCTGCATCGGCAACGAGTGGGCGGGGAATCCGGCGCGCGGCCACCAGGCGTGGCGCGACACGATGCTGCGAGTGTGCGGGCCGGCGGCCGCGGCGCTCGACGAGACGTTCGCGCGGGTGTGGCGGCGCGCCGGCGCGCCCTTGCCCGAGACCGAGCGCGACGCCGATCCCGATGAGTGCGGCCCGTGCGCCGTGCGCGTGATCGAGGGCGAGCCCGAGCGCACGCGCGCGTGGCGCGTCGTGCAGATGCTCGCCGCGACAGCCAAGGAACGGCTGTGGATCACCGACGCGTACCTCCTGGCGCCGGCGACCCTGTTCGCCACGCTGCTCGACGCCGCCCGCGACGGTGTGGACGTGCGCTTGCTCGTCCCCGGCACGAGCGACATCCCCGTGGTCCGCGCGTTCACTCGCATCGGCTACCGCGACCTGTTGGACGCGGGCGTCCGCGTGTTCGAGTGGACCGGCCCCATGCTGCACGCCAAGACGACCATCGCCGATCGCCAATGGGTGCGCGTAGGATCGAGCAATCTCAACGTGTCGAGCCTGGTGACGAACTACGAGTTGGACGCCGTCGTCGAGAACGAAGCGCTCGCGACCCAGATGGCGGAGCAATTCCGGCGCGATCTGGCGCACAGCCGCGAGGTGGTCCTGGTCTCGCGGCGGCTGCTGCGCCCGCGCCTCGAACGCGCGCCCGCCGTCCCCGCGGCGCCCGACGCGGTACCGCACAAGCGCTCGGCGCGCGAGCTCCGCACCGCCGCGGTGATTGCGCTGCGGCAGGTCGCGGGCGGCGTGCGCCGTCGGCTCGCCGCGTTCGCGACGCTGACGTTTGCAACGGTGGGAACCTTGTTGCTCCTGTTTCCGCACGTGATGAGCATCACGTTCGCCGCGGGCGCGTTCCTGGTGGCACTCGTCTTCGGCTGGTACGTGATCGCCCGCCGTCGCTGGCGCCGGGGGGACGATGTCCCCTAAGCCCCAACCTCCCGACGAGGCCGCGCGTAAAGAGGGTGGCGACGAGGCCGCCCTGGTGTCGCGGGTGCTCGCCGGCGATCGCGCGGCGTTCGGCACACTGGTCGAGCGGTATCAGGCGCAGGCGCGCCGCGTGGCGCGAGCGGTGCTGGGCGATCCCGACGAAGCGGACGATGCCGCGCAAGACGCGTTTCTGTCGGCACTCGTGAAGCTGGACCAATACGACCGGCACCGGCCGTTCGGGCCGTGGTTGATGCGCATCGTCGCCAACGCGGCGACCGACCGCCGGCGGCGGCGCGCGGTGCGCCGCGTCGAGCCGCTCGACGTCGGCCTGGTGGGCGGCGGCCCGCGACCGGACCGCGATGCGGAGCGCAGCGCCCTGCGGGACCGGCTGCGCACCGCACTGGCGGAGCTGCCGGAGCGGCGACGGATGGCCGTGACCTTGTTCGACGTGGAAGGGTACTCCCACGCGGAGATCGCCGAGATCCTGGGCATTCCGGAGGGCACGGTGCGCTCCGAAGTATTTCATGCGCGACGCCGCCTGCGCATCCTGCTGGCGGACTGGCAAGAGGAGGGATGAGCGAGATGGATCGGGAAACGCCGTTCAATCACCTGCAGGACGTGCAGCTCGGTGGCGCATTGCGCGAGGTGCTGGCCCCGGGCGAGGCCGACGCGTTCGTGGCGCGGGTCCTGGCGCGCTACGACGCCGCGCGGGCGACCCCGCCGGCGTGGGACGTGCTCGCGTCGTGGGGCCGTCGCGGGGTGGCCGTAGCGGCGCTCGCTGCGCTCGCGGCCGGCTTGCTGGTGGGCCGGGCGATGCGCCCGGCGACCGGAACCATCGAGGACGCGCTCGGCTCGCCATCCGGTTCGTCGCTGCCGCCGTCCGCGTTGCTGGCCGCACAACGGGCGCCCGAAGCCAGCGCCGCCTTTGCGTCGCTGATCGAGCGCTGAGCATCCCTACTACTGAAAGAGAGCCGTTCGCATGCTGAATAAATCGAAGGCTTGGGCCGTGGGTCTGCTGGCCGCTGTGTTCGTCGCCGGTCTCGCGTTGGGCGGGGCGGCGCAAGCCTGGGCCGGCCGGCGCGACGCGCCGTGCGGACGCTCCGGCGGCACAGCGGCGGTGCTGAAAGATCTGACCCGCGACCTGTCGCTTACCGCCGTCCAGCAGGACTCGGTGCGCACCGTGTTCGACCGTCATCGCAGCGAAATGGAAGCGGTGTGGAAGCGGGTACATCCACAGTTCGACTCACTGCGCCAGGTGATGCGCACGGAGATCAACGCGCAGCTCACGCCGGCACAACAGGACAAGTACAAGGCGCTCCTGGCCGAGCACGACCGTCGTCGCGCGGCGGCCGATTCGGCGGCGTCCAATGGAGGGCGACGGTAGCATGCGACCGCAGCTGATACTGGTGGCGCTGTGCCTCGCAGCGGGGGCCGCGCATGCCCAGCAGCCGGACACGACCACGCAGCCGCTCCAGGTCACGCTGGCCGACGCGGTGCAACGCGCGCTGCAGGTGCAGCCGTCCATGATCTTGGCCGAAGGCAGCGTGCGCAGCGCCAACGCGCAGCGGCTGGCGAGCAACGGAGCGTTCCTCCCCGCTCTCTCCGCCGGCGCCGGCTCGACGCGCTCGGGCGGCACCCAAACAATTCCCGGTGGAGGCCTCGCGCCCTTCCCGGCCCGCACCAACTTCGGGCTCACACTCGCCGCCAGTTGGGATCTGTTCACCGGCTTCCGCCGCCTGGCGTCGCGCAGCGCCGCGGGGGCCGCGCAGGACGCCGCGGACGCCGGGCTGGTGAATCAGCGCTATGCGGTGACGCTGCTCGTGAAGCAGGCGTTCTACAACGCGATCGCCGACGAGGAGCTGGTGCACGTCGCCGAAGCGCAGCTCGCCCGCACGCGCCAGGAGCTGCAGACGTCGCTGGACAAGTTGCGTGTCGGGTCGGCGACTCGCTCGGACTCGCTGCGCTCGGCGGTCGACGTCGGCAACGCGCGCATCGCCCTGCTGCAGGCGCAATCGAACCTCGCGTTCGCCCAGGCGACGCTCGGTCGCCAAATCGGCGTGGACCGTCCCGTGCGCGCCATACCCGACTCGATCATTCCGCCGGTGCCGGATACGACGGGCTTGCGCGCAGCGACGATCGGCGCGGCGCCCCAGGTGCGTCAGGCCGACGCACTGGCCCGTGCGGCGCGCTCGCAGGTGTGGATCAGCCGATCTTCCTATTGGCCCACGTTCAACACGTCGTTGAGCAAAGGCTACTCCGGTTCGCAGGCGCCGTGGACCGCGGGCAGCGCGTTCCCCGACAACTGGTCGGTGCGCTTCTCGCTGAACTGGACGCTGTTCAACGGCTTCGTGCGCGAGCAGGGCGTCACCAACGCCGGCGTCAACCGCGACGTGGCCGAGGCGGAAGCCGCCGATACGCGGCGCGCCGTCAACGCGTCGCTGACCCAGGCGATGTCCGGGCTGGAGACCGCGTTCACGCAGCTCGACATCGCGCAGGCCAACCTCGCCGCCGCAACGGAAGACATGCGCGTGCAGCAGGAGCGCTACCGCGTCGGCGCGAGCACCATTCTCGACTTGCTCACGTCCCAGGCGGCGCTTACGACGGCGGGCGTCAACGTGGTCCAGACCCGCTTCAACTATCTGATTTCGCGCGCCACGCTCGAGGCGCTGGTCGGACACGCATTGTGACCGCCACCGCGGCCGTCGCATTCCGCACCGGCGATACGCCGCTGCCCGACGTCGTCATCCTGACGCACCACCTGGCGCGGGAGTACGAGATCGGAGCGGAAGTCGTGCGCGCGCTGCGCGGCGTGGACATCCAGATCCGCCGCAACGAGTTCGTGGCGATCATGGGACCGTCGGGCTCGGGGAAGTCCACCCTGATGAACCTGATCGGCTGCCTCGATACGCCCACCGCGGGCGAATACTGGCTCAATGGCCAGCAGGTCAGCGAATTGTCGGACGACGCATTGGCACGGATTCGCAATAAAGAGATCGGGTTCGTCTTTCAGACGTTCAACCTGCTGCCCCGGGCCAGCTCGCTGCATAACGTGGAGCTGCCGTTGATCTACGCCGGGGCGAGCGGCCGGGTACGGCGCGAGCGCGCCGCACACGCCCTGCAGCGGGTAGGGCTGGGTGACCGTATGGAACACAAGCCCAACGAGCTGTCGGGCGGCCAGCGCCAACGCGTGGCGATCGCCCGGGCGCTCGTGAACGAGCCCAGCATCCTGCTCGCCGACGAGCCGACGGGGAACCTCGACTCGGCGACGGGCAACGAAATCATGCGGCTGTTTCAAGAGCTGCACGACCAAGGGCAGACCATCGTGCTGGTGACGCATGAGCGCGACATCGCGGAGCACGCGCATCGCCAGATTCACCTGCTCGACGGTAAGATCGAGCGAGACGAGAGGACCAAGCCGTGAAACGCTCATTCCTGCTGGCTGCCTTGCCGCTGGCGTTCGCCGCCTGCAAAAAGGCCGATCCGGCGCCGGTATATGAGAAAGTCCCTGTGACGCGCCGCGATATCACGGTGAGCGCGTCGGCCGCGGGGGCCATCCAGCCGATCCTGACCGTGCAGGTGAAGTCGCAGGCCTCGGGTGCCGTGACGGAGATGCGGGTGCAAACGGGCGACGAGGTCCGCCCCGGGCAGCTGCTCGCGGTGATCGATCCGCGCCTCCCCAAGAGCGCGCTCGATCAGGCCCAAGCCTCAGTCGACCAGGCGCAGGCACAGTACGATTATGCCCACGCGCAGCTGGCCCGCGAGGACACGTTGTTTCATGCCAACGCGGTCACCGAGCAGGAATTCCAAAACTCACGCGTGAGCTTCGAGCAAGCCAAGACGTCCCTGGTGAACGCCAAGGCGAATCTGTCCGACGCGCGGATCGCGTACAGTCAGACGCGCGTCACCGCACCCCTCGCCGGCACCATCATTACGAAGACCGTCGATATCGGCACCGTGATCTCGAGCCCCACGCACGACGTCACCGGCGGCACCGCGATGTTCACGATGGCGAACCTCGACACGGTCCAGGTGCAGGCGTTGGTCGACGAGACGGATATCGGAAAGGTCCAACCGGGCATGCCGGTCACGATCACCGTGGACGCGTACCCGAACCGGCCATTTGCCGGCACCGTCCTCAAGATCGAGCCGCAGGCGACGGTGAACCAGAACGTGACGATGTTCGCGGTGGACGTGAACATCATCAACCCCGGCCATCTGCTGAAGCCGGGGATGAACACGGAGGTCTCCGTGCACATCGGGGACCGCACCAACGTTCTGGCGATTCCCAACGCCGCCCTGCGCACGCAGCGCGATGTGGCGTCGGCTGCGTCGGTGCTCGGGCTCGACCCCAACGTCGTACAGCAACAGCTCGCGCAGGCGCCCACCACGCGCGATTCCGCCAAGGGCCAGGCGTCGCTCGGCGGCAACACCGCCAAGCCCGACACGAGCAAGGGCAAGGGCCCCGCCACGGTGACGATCCAAACGCCGGGCGGCGAGATGACCATCACGCTTCCCGCGGGTGTCACGGCGGAAGAGTTCAACGCGATCCGCGAGAAGCGGCGCAGCGGCCAGGAGCTCTCGGCGCGCGACCAGGCCGTGATGCAGCAGGTATTCTCGCAGTTCCGCCGCCCCGGCGGCGGCGGCGGGTTCGGTGGCGGCGGCCGCGGCGCGCGCTCGAACGATTTCGGCGGCAACTACATCGTGTTCGTGCTGCGGAAGGGCTCGCCCACGGCGGTGAATATCCGCACGGGCCTCACCGATCTGGACCAGACCGAGGTCGTGAGCGGCCTGACCGAGCAGGACACGGTGCTGGTGCTGCCGAGCGCGTCGCTGGTCCAGGCGCAGAAGGATTTCCAGAACCGCTTCAAGTCGATGACGGGCGGCGGCCTGCCGGGCCTGCAGCAGCAGACGCCCACCAAGAGCGGTGGCGGCAACCAGGTGATCGTGAGGTAAGCCGTGCTGCTCGGGGAAATCATCCAGGTCGCGCTGTCGGCGATCCGTGCCAACAAGCTGCGCTCGCTCTTGACGATGCTCGGCATCATCATCGGCGTCGGCGCGGTGATCACGATGGTGGCACTCGGCTCGGGCGCGCAGAAGTCCGTCCAGGACCGCATCCAGGCGCTGGGCCCGACCCTGCTGTCGCTTTTCCCGGGTCAGAACTTCCGCGGCGGCGTGGCCATCAGCGGCGCGGTGAGTCTGACCTTCGATGACGACACGGCGCTCGCCAACAACATCCGCTACGTCACCGACGTGGTGCCCGAGCTGACGCGCAACATGCAGGTGCAGTACGGCGCGCAGAACATCAACGTCAGCGTCGTGGGCTCGACCCCGAACTACGTGCCGGTCCACAACTACACCGTCACCGCGGGGCGCATGTTCACCGCCGGCGACGAAAGCTCGCGCCAGCGTTATGCCGTGCTCGGGTCGCAGATCCCGACCGACTTGAACGCCAACGGCATCGCGATGATCGGACAGACGATCCAGATCCGCGGCATCCCGTTCGAGATCATCGGCCTGCTGAGCGAAAAGGGGTCGCAGGGCTTCAATAACCCCGACGAGCAGATCCTCGTGCCGTACCAGACGGCGCGCTACCGCGTGGTCGGCACCGACCGGCTGCGGCAGATCACGGTCAAGGTCGCCGACTTGAATTCCATGAACCTGGCGATGATCGAGATCGAGCGCGTGCTGCGGCGCGCGCACAAGATCCGGCCCGGGGCGGACAACGACTTTCAGATCCGCAACCAGACGGACGTGCTGTCGACGTTCCAGCAGACCACCGAGACGTTCAAGTTCCTGTTGGCCGGGATTGCGGCGGTCAGCCTGCTGGTGGGCGGGATCGGCATCATGAACATCATGCTGGTGTCGGTCACCGAGCGCACCCGCGAGATCGGCGTACGCAAGGCGCTGGGCGCCACCCGCGGCAACATCCTGTTCCAGTTCCTGGTCGAGGCACTGGTGCTGTGCCTCGCCGGCGGCGTGACCGGCATCGTGCTCGGCTCGCTCGGCGCGTTGCTGCTGTCCACGCTGATGCACTGGAACACGCTGATCTCCCCCTACGCGATCCTGCTGGCGTTCTTCTTCAGCGCGGTGGTGGGGCTGTTCTTCGGCATCTGGCCCGCGAAGCGGGCGGCGTCGCTGGATCCGATTCAAGCATTGCGCTACGAATAGACGGTTCCTTCCCCTGAGGCGTAGGGGGTGGGGAGTGGTTTCTGACGGTTCGTAGCTGAACTCTCGGCACACCGGAAGTCCGCTCCGTCCCAGACGGTACCACGCTCCACTCCCCACGCTGTATTTTGTTTTCCATGCTCGCCCCCCTGCTCCTCGCCCTGCTTCAAACCCGCGCCGCCGACCCTGGACCGATCTACAGCGGCCGGCTGCGGCAGCTCGACGTCGCGATCCCACGACGTGATACCACGGTCACGATCGACGGCCGCCTCGACGAGTCGGTCTGGCAGCAGGCCGCGCTGCTCGACGGGTTCTCGCAATACCGGCCGGTCGACGGCCGGCCGGCCGAGGACTCGACGCAGGTGCTGGTGTGGTATTCGGGCGATGCGATTTACTTCGGCATCCGCGCGTACGAGGGACACGGACCGGTGGTGCGCGCGACGCTCGCCGACCGCGACAACATCGACGCCGACGATCGCGTGCAGCTGCTGCTCGACACCTACGACGACCACCGCCGCGCCTGGCTCTTCGCGGTCAATCCGCTGGGCGTGCAGGAAGACGGCGTGTGGAGCGACGGCGTGGAAGCCTCGGCGGGCGGCCCTCAGGCCGGGGGACGCTTCGACGCGACCATCGACTTGAACCCCGATTACGTGTTTCAGTCGCGCGGCCACGTGACCGACTGGGGCTACGAAGTCGAGATCCGCATTCCCTTCAAGAGCCTGCGGTACCAGAGCGCCGATCCGCAGCGCTGGGGATTCCAGGCGGTGCGGGTGACGCAGCACTCGGGATACGAAGACACGTGGACCCAGGCGGTGCGCGCCAACGCCAGCTTCCTGATCCAGTCGGGCGGGCTTTCGGGTCTCACGCAGATGCACCGCGGTCTCGTGATGGACGCGACGCCGGAATTCACGACCAAGGTGAACGGCGCTCCCAGCGCGTCCGACTATGTCTACAAGGGCGCAGCCGACCTCGGCGGCACGCTGCGCTGGGGTGTAACCGAGAACCTCTCCCTCAGCGCCACCGCCAACCCCGACTTCTCGCAGGTCGAAGCCGATGTCGGCCAAGTGACGGCGAACCAGCGCTTCCCGCTGTTCTTCCCCGAGAAGCGTCCGTTTTTCCTCGAGGGCCTGGAGCAGTACGACACGCCCAACCGCTTGATCTACACGCGCCGGATGACGCAGCCGCTCGCGGGCGCGAAGCTCACCGGCAAGGTCGGCACGACGAACATCGCCTACCTGGGCTCGGTGGACGATCGGTCCGAGTCCGCCACCGGCGACAACCCGATCTACAACCTGCTGCGCGTGCGGCGCGACCTCGGCGCCAGCTCGACGGTGGGCCTGGTCTACACCGACCGCGTGGAAGGCAGCGCCTACAATCGCGTCTTGGGGAGCGACTTCCGTGTGATCTGGCGCAAGCTGTGGTTCACACAGCTGCAGCTCGTCGGCTCCTGGACCAAGGACGCGGTGGGTGCGCGCAACGGCGTCATGTGGGACGCCACGCTGTACGACCGCACCGGCCGCTCCTACGGCAACCACGCCGAGCTGCAGGGTGTGAGCGCCGACTTCGTGAGCGCGGCGGGCTTCGTGCCGCGCACCGACTTCGTGAGCGGGCGGCTGTTCAACCGCTTCAGCTGGTACGGCCGACCGGGTGCGTTGATCGAGCAGTTCTCCACGTTCACAGGCCTCGCGCCGCTATGGCGCTACGACGATTTCTTCAAGGGCAAGAGCACGATCGAGGGCGCGCTGGAGACCACGTGGACCGCAAATCTGCGCGGTGGCTGGGGCGTCACCATGAACGCGGGCGACGGCGAGCAGGTATTCGACCCCGGTTTCTATGCGGGCTACTACGAGCTCGACACGCTGGGGACGGCGTTCGCGGTGCCGCACGGGTTGTACGGCCTGCTGAACGCCAACGCGACCGTCAACACGCCGAGCCGCAAGCTCACCGCCACCGTCGGCGCCGGCTACAGCGCCGTGCCGATCTTCGCCGAAGCGGCGCGCGGGCGGCAGGTGACGGCCACGTTCGAGCTGGCGTGGCATCCCACGTCGTCGATTCGCGCGGACGCCCTGTGGCAGCACCAGCGCATCACCCGCTCGCGGGACGGCAGCCGGGAGTCGGTGGCCAACATCCCGCGGCTGAAACTCGAGTACCAGCTCACGCGCGCCATCTTCTTCCGCTACGTGGGCCAGTACTTCGCGCAGCAACGTGACGCGCTGCTCGATCCCCGCAGCGGCCAGCCACTCGCGCTCACCACCGCGGCGCAGTCGCGCGTGGGGCCCGCGGGCGCGGCGTCCCAGAACGACTTCCGCTCGGACTTCCTGTTTTCCTACAAGCCCACCCCGGGGACCGTATTCTTCGTCGGCTACGGCGCTTCGCTCGCCGAGCCCGACGCGTTCCAGTTCCAAGGGTTGAAGCGATCGGAAGACGGCTTCTTCGTGAAGCTCAGCTACCTGTTCCGGATGTAGCGACCTTCTATATCTTGCATGCTCCATGAACGTGCCGTCGTCGCTCGCCGAGCAGCTGGCGCAGGAGCAGCGTGACAAGCAGCGCCAGTACGTAATCGCCAACACGCGCACGCGCTGGACGCTCGTCGGCGTCGCCATCGTCCTGCTCGCGGTGACGCGCCTGCTGCACCTCATCCCCACGTCGTGGCTCTTCATCGCCGTCTTTGGGGCGGCGTTCGCCGCGCTCAACTACGCCATGTTCCGCCTGGCGCGCGACACCGCGTTCCAGACGTGGTATCCGCCCGCGAACATCACCATCGGCGCGACGTTGATCACCACCGTCCTGTACGCCGTCGGTCCCACCGGCCACGTGCTGTACGTGGCGTACATGATCGCGCCGCTGCAGGCGGCGCTGCACCTCGGGCGGCGGGAGGCCTGGAGCGCGGCGGCCATCAACGTCACCGGTTTCGCGCTGGTGAGCGGCCTGCAGGTGGCCGAAGGGGCCTGGACCTGGGGCACATTCATCCAGGAATCGGCCGCGTATTTCTTCGCGTTGCTCGCGCTCGTACCCATGCTCAGCAAGATCAGCGACCGACTGCGCGTCGCCCGGGGCGCTCTGGCGGAGGTGGAGCGCGGCGATCTCACCGTCCGCCTGGACGACCCCGAGCTCGACGAGCTCGGCTTCTTGTCGCTCTCGCTCAACCGGACCACCGAGGGCATCGCGCTGATCGTGCGCGAGGTGCAGCGGCAGGCCGAGGAGCTCGCGGCCATGGCGCAGCAGCTCGCCGCGTCGGCGGAGCAGCTCCAGGCCGCATCGCAGGAAATCGCGGCGACGACGCACGGACTGTCGGAGGGCACCGAGCGACAGCGCCAGCTGATCGGACACGGGCGCCAGGACACCGAGGCGGCAGCTGCCGTGACACAGGCACTGCACGGCCGCGCGCAGGAGGCGGAGCGCCAGATCGCCGCCGTCGCGCTGCAGGCACAGCGGCACGGCGCCGACATCGGCCGCTCGCGCGACCTGCTGGAAGCATTGGTGACGCAGATGGATCACGCGTCCCGCGCCGCGGCGACGCTCGAGGCGGGTTCGCGCGAGATCGGCAAGCTGGTCGATTCGATCACGCGGATCGCCAGTCAGACCGACCTGCTCGCCCTCAATGCGGCCATCGAGGCGGCGCGCGCGGGCACGCACGGCCTGGGGTTCCGCGTGGTGGCCGCCGAGGTCCGTAAGCTGGCCGAGCAGAGCACGCGCGCCGCCGAAGAGGTGCGGGCCCGCGTGCGCGACACCCAGGAGCACATCGCGCGCGTGGTGGCGGCGCTGCAGGAGGGACGGCAGACCGCGCAGGGGGTGGGCGCGGTGTCGCAAGGCGTGCGCGTGGCGCTCGATGCGATCTTCGCCGACCTGAACGCGACCGTGCAGTTCGCCGTCAGCTTCGCGGCGGAGACCGAGGGGCAGACCGGCAAGATGCGCGAGGTGGTACGGCGGATGGGCGAGGTCGCGGCGATCGCGGAAACCGCGGCCAACGGCGCGCAGCAGACGTCGGCGGCCACGGAGGAGCAGATTTCGTCGCTGGGCGAGCTCACGACCACGTCGCAGCACCTGTCGGTCGCGGCCGCGCGGCTCACCGAAACCATCCAGCGCTTCAATGTGAACGGACGGTAACTAAACGGGCTTACACGCCCGCCCGCCGCTTCAGTGTCCGCACGCATTTCTCCGCTTCCCGACTGACCTCCTCGATCTTCGCGGTCCGCAGCGCGCCGTCCTTCACCACGACCTTGCCGTCCACGATCACATGCCGCACGTCGGACGCGCGCGCACTGTAGACGATCCGCGAGACTAAGTCCGCAGACTCGGGCTGCGCGTGCGGACCCGACAAATCGAGCACGGCGAGGTCCGCCTTCTTTCCCACTTCGATCGAGCCGATCTCGGCGTCGAGACCGAGCGCCCGCGCGCCGCCCACGGTCGCCAGCTCGAGCACTTGTGCCGCGGGCATGGCGTCGGGGCCGAGGCGTGGTTTCTGAACCAAAGCCGCCAGCCGCATCTCTGTGAAGGCATCGAGCCGGTTATTGCACGGCGCGCCGTCGGCGCCGAGCGCGACACGACAGCCAGCCGCCAGCATCTCAGGGATCGGCGCCAGGCCTGAGCCGAGCTTCAGGTTCGAGCTGGGGCAGTGCACCACGTTCGTCTGTTGGCGCGCCAGGCGCTGCATGCCGTCGCCATCGACCCAGACGCAGTGCGCCAGCGCCGCACGGGGCCCCGAGATCCCCACGGAATCGAGATACGTGAGCTCGTCTTGCCCGGTCTCGCGCTGCACCATCTCCAGCTCGGCGGGTGTCTCGGCGGCGTGCGTGTGAATCATCGCCCCGTGCCGCTCGGCGAGATCGCTCACCGCCCGCAGCAGCGGACCCGTGCACGACGGGGCGAAGCGCGGCGCGAAGCAATAGCGCAGCCGGCCACTCGCGGCGCCGTGCCACTTCTCACACAGATCCGCCGCTTCCTGCAGTGCGCTGCCGGTCGCCTCCCGCAGGCCGGCGGGTGCTGTGGGGGCGTCCATCAAGCACTTGCCCGCGGTGGCGCGCAGGCCGATCGCCGCGAGCGCGTCGAACGCGGCGCCGGTGTGTCGCACTGTCTCCATGTCGAGAATGGCCGTCGTCCCGCCGAGCAGCAGCTCGGCAGCGCCTAGCATGGCGGACCAGTAGATCGAGTCGGGCGTGTGGGCGGCTTCGAGCGGCCAGATACGCTTCGCCAGCCAGTCTTCGAGTACCAAGTCGTCGGCGAGCCCGCGAAACAGCGTCTGGCACAGATGAATGTGCGCCTGGATCAGGCCGGGAATGACGACGAGTCCGGTGCAATCGAGCGTCTTGGCGCCCGCCTTCGCCCGCCCCGGCCCGCCCATCGCCGTAATGCGATCGCCCGTGATCACCACATCCCCGTCCACAATGCGGCGCCGCGCGTCCATCGTGAGGATGCGCGCGTGCTTGAGGATGAGAGTCGGGGTAACTCGCATGGCGGCGGGAATCTTATCGGTAGGCACGCCCCGCAGCGAACCGGCTCGTGCGTCCCGTGCGCTGAAGCGCCGGCTCGGCTTGTAGCGCGTCCTTCAAGGACGCCGCAGTTCGGCCGAGCCGGGCCTTCAGGCCACGGAAAAATCCCGTGAGAGTTCGAATCTCTCCGCCGGCACGGCTTCTCGGCGTTGACGTAGCAAGAGCACGTTGGTAAATTGAGTTCACTTGACGGGTTGCCAGCGTGTTCCACCACGCCGCGATGGGCCGGGCTCTATTGCTCGGCCCGTCGTGTTTTCGGGTGGTCCTACGAAATGATCTTCGGCCGCACCGTGACCGAGTCCTCGGCCAGATCGAAGTAGGCCCGGATCTCGTCCATCAGGTCCTCCTCCGGATAGCTGCCGGGGAGGATGCGCTCCACGCCGCCGGGATCGAGCAGCACGTAGCCGAACGGATAATCCAAGCCCGAGAGCAGGACCATCCGCCGCTTATGGTTGGGCAGGGCGATGTAGACCGTCTCGGCGCTCGTCGGCACGAGCGCGATATCGTTGCGCTTGAGGGTATCGGCCACCGCGGCAGTGGCCGTTGTCATTTCATCGTAGAACGCCGCGGCGTCGTTCGCCTCGAGGGTGTCGCCCGCCGGCAGCCAGAACACCACCACTGTGGGCGCGGACACGATGCGCGGCGTACGCAAGGCGCTGTCGGACGAATCGCGCGGCGGGATGGCGGCCGCGGCCTCGGCGCCCGCCATGCGGCCCTCCTCCGTCCCGCGCCGGCACGCCAGCGCTGCGAGCAGCGCCGCTCCCAGTAACGTTGCCACCCGCATGGGAGGCAATATACTCAAGCAATGAATAGTCGTCCGCTGGTGCGGCGCCACCACTGGATCGTGCGCCTGACCCACTGGGCCACCGTCCTCCTGCTCGCCGGCATGATCACGAGCGGGTTGCAGATCTATGAAGCCTACGCCCGCTTCGGCGACAAAGGCTCGGCCGCCTACGTGAATCCCCTCGAGGGCACGCGCTTTCCCGCCACGGTGCGCCTCGGCGGCTGGCTCGCGGGTGCGCTCAACTGGCACTTCGCCCTGAAGTGGCCGCTGGTGGCGTTCGGCCTGCTCTACATGGGCTACCTCGCGGCGAGCGGCGAGTGGCGCAGCCTGCTGTTCCGGCCCCGCGACATCCCCGGCGCAATCCAGATGATGAAGTACTATCTGCACCTGCGCAAAGACCATCCGGCGCAGGGCAAGCACAACCCGCTGCAGAAGCTCGCATACTCGAGCGTCGTGGTGTTGGGCGTGCTGGCCGTGCTGTCCGGCCTGTCGATCTACAAACCGACGCAGCTCGGCTGGCTCACCGCGCTGTTCGGCGGCTTTCAGCTGGCGCGCTATTGGCACTTCTGGATCGTGTGGGCGTTCGTGGCCTTCAGCATCGTCCATGTGATTCTCGTGTTCGTCGTGGACCCGGCATCCCTGCGGGCAATGCTCAGCGGTTGGTACCGGGGGAGGTTTCCGAGTCATGACTGACGCCAAGATCGATCGCCGCGCCCTGCTGCGTCTGGGTCTCGCGGGCGGCACCGCCTCGCTCGCCGCGGCGTGCGGCTGGGACGGCGGCAACGCCCTGCGGCCCAAGCTCATGAGCTGGAGCCGCGTCAACGACTGGGTGGGGGAGAAGATCCTCTATTCTCCCACGCGGCTGGCCCACGAGTACGCACCGGCCGAGCGCAGCGCGCAGATGCCCGCATACATGATTTCGAACACGGTGCCGCTGCTCGCCGATCCCAAGGCGTGGCGGCTGCGGGTGGACGGGCTAGTGCAGCAGCCGCTGTCGCTCTCGCTCGACGAACTCATGCGCCTGCCGCGTGTCACCTACACGGTGAAGCATCACTGCGTCGAAGGATGGAGCGCCATCGCCACATGGCACGGCGTGCCGGTGTCGACCATCGCGGCCATGTGCCGGCCGCTGCCCACCGCGCGCTATCTCGACTTCCACTCGTTCGATGCGGATTACTCCAACGGCTGGGATATCGCCAGCGCGATGCACCCACAGACGCTGCTCGCCTACGCCTGGAACGATCAGCCGCTCGCGCCCAACCGCGGCGCGCCGCTGCGGCTGTACTCGCCCACCAAGCTGGGCTACAAGATGACGAAGTGGCTCACGTCGATCACGTTCACGGACAGGCGGCCGGGCGGTTACTGGGAGGACCAGGGCTATCCCTGGTTCGCGGGGCTCTAGCCGATCGCGGCCAGCGCGTCGTGCATCTCTGCCGCCGTCGCGTAACGCGCCTCGCGATCCTTGCCCATCGCCTTGAGAATCACGCGCGCCAGCGCCTCCGGTACCTCGGCGTTGAGCGCGCGCGGATCCGGCGGCTCCTCCTCCAAGTGCTTCGCGATCAGCGACCACGTGGTCTCGGCCTCGAACGGGACGCGGCCGGTACAGCACTCATACAGCACGACGCCCGCCGAATAGAGATCGCTGCGTAAGTCCAGCTCCCCGCCCGACAACTGCTCGGGCGACATGTAGTCGGGCGTGCCGATCGACATGCCCGCCTCGGTGAGCCCTTTGCCCTTGGGCGGATTGGCGAGCCGCGCGATACCGAAGTCCATCACCTTGAGGAAGCCGCTCGGCTCGACCACCATGTTCTGCGGCTTGATGTCGCGGTGGATCACGCCCTCGGCGTGCGCCACCTCGAGCGCGCGGCACAACTGCTTGCCGATGGTCAGGGTCACGGGCATCGGCAGCTTGCCGCGTGACGAGATCAGCTGCTTGAGCGAGGTGCCCTCGACGTACTCCATCGTCAGGTAGTACATCCCCCTCACCTGACCGAGGTCGTAGGTGCGCACCACGTTACGGTGCGCAATCTTGCGCGCCAGCCGGATTTCCTGCTTGAAGCGCTCGAGTGCGACGGGGTCGCCGGACATCGCCTCGGGGCGCAGCGTCTTGATGGCGACGGGCTCCTGCAGCTCGCGGTCGAACGCCCGGTAAACGACGCCCATACCGCCCATACCCAGGACCTCCTTCACGTCGTAGCGGCCGTCGAGCAGCGCGCCCGGTTGCAACGCCTCGGCCCCGGGCGTCGCCAGGACTTTCGTGCGCATCCCGGTGGCCATCGCTTGAATCGGCTGCGTGGCCGCGGCACCCGACGCCTGCATCATGTACTGCACCAAGTCGCTCTTCTCTTTGAGGTCCTCCACCAGGCCCTTGAACGCCTGCGACAGCACGCCGATTTCATCGCGCGAGGTGACGGCGATCTCGACCGAGTAATCGCCGTCCTGCACGCGCCGCGTGGCCTCCGCCAGACGGCGCACCGGTTCCGCGATCTGTCGCGACAGGAAGAACGCCGAGATCAGCGCCAGCACCACGCCCAGCGCGATGGCGAGGACCATCGTGCGCTGCAGCGCGCGGAACGCGCCCAGGGCTTCGTCGCGCGAGCGCAGCGCGACAAACCCGCCGAACGGATCGCCGCCGGCCGAGCGAATCGGCGCCGCCAGACCGATCAGATGCTGCCCCGCCACCTGCGCCGCCAGCGGCGCGCCGCCCGAGTCGCTGCCGAGGGAATCGACGCGGAGGTTGGTCTGCAGCGCCGGGCCCATCTCAGCCGGCGGCAGCGTGCTGCCCACGACGATCGGGTGGTTGGCGGTGTCGAGCGCGAAGAACACGACGTCGGCGTTGGTCGCGCGCTTCACCGCCCCGGCGAGCGAGTCGTCCACGGCGTAGGCGGCCACCAGCACGCCCTGCGGCGCGGACTGGGGCGACGAGGCGAGCGGCGTGGCGGTGGCGATGAACAGCCGGATCGCGCGGGGATCGCGATCGTCGATGAACGCGCCGCTCGTCTGATCGCCGCCCAACGCGTTGCCGATCAGCGCGCCGCGCGACAGGTCGATGTCCTGCTCCGCCGGGTAATCGGTGCGCGCGATGAGGATGCCGTCCTGGTTGGTGACGAGGACCCAGGCCGCGCCGATCAAGTTGCGGTACTCCTGGGCCTGGTCCAGCACGTCGCCCCGGTTCTTGCTGCGGAGCAGGCGCTCCCGGAACTGCGGCACGCCGGCGGACACGGTACTCATGCCGGCGAGCGTGTGGGTGCGCGCCGCGAGAAAATCCTCCACCGCGCTGCGCGTGTTGGCGAGCTGGCGCCCGATCGTGGCGTCGGCGGTGCGGTTCGCCTGAATGGAGGTGACGCCGAACGTGCCCCCCAGCACCGCCACGATGAGCAGCGTGGAGGCGAGGAAAATCTTTCCCGCGAGCCCGAAGGTCTTAATAGCGCTCGCGTCCGGCATTGGTGGGGTAATCGCGCCCGAACTTGTTCTTGTGGGGCTGCCACTTGTAGCCGCGCGCGTTGAGCGCGACGTCGACCTCGACCGGCGCCGCAGCGGCCACGGTCACGTCCTTGACCACCTCGACGGGCGCGCGCTCGTGCCACACGTGCAGGCGGTAGTGCCCCGGCGTCACGTTGTCGAGCGTGAAACTGCCGTCGCCGCCCGGCTGTGTAAACCAGCGATTGGGCGTCACCATCACGAAAGCCACCATCCGCGGATGGACGTTGCAGAACACGCGTACCAGGCCCGCGCCCGTGAACGTGTGGCCCTTGGCTTCGCCGCGGCCGTACAGGCCGAGGTCGAACGCGTTGGGGTCGCTTTGGGAAAAGACGTTGTGGTTGAAGGGATCGTGATTGGGAAAGTTCACGGTGGACCCGGCCGGGACCACGATGACGTGCGGTACGTATGTCTTCTCGCTGATGGCGACGTCGAACGTGCCCGGCTTCGCCGCGGGACCCGCACCCTCGAGATAGACCACGGCGGATCCCAGGTCGGGGCTCGGCTTGTTGTCCCGCTCGAGAATGCTCACGCGGCCCGTCACTTTGCCCGTCTGAGACAGGGCGGCCGGTGCTCCCGTGACGCAAGTCACCGCCAGACACCACACCGCGCGTCGCATCGCCGTCACGAGTCTCCCGTTGCGTTCAGGGCCGCTGAGCTTACTGTAAACGTAGACAAATTGCCAGGAGAGGGGCCTGATGCGCGTCGCATCGCTGATGCTGTTCGCCGTCGCTCTGCCGGTCGCCGCGCAGACGCCGGCCAAACGCACGCTCGAGTTTACCGGGCTCGTGCTGGTGAACGGGTTCTACAACAGCGCGCACGTCGCCAACGTCGATGTGCCGCTCCTGGCGGACACGGACAACGCCGGCGTGAAGAGCGCGGGCGGGTCGATCCGGCAGACGCGGCTCGGCGTGCTGCTCAGCGACCCCGACGTGCTGGGCGGCAGCTTCGCCGGCGAAGTCGACGCCGATTTTTACGGCGGCCAGCAGCCCAGCTCCGGCGGCCGCACGTTCCCGCTGCTGCGCCTGCGTCGCATCACGGGCACGGTGACGTGGCCGCACGCCGAGCTGCTCATCGGGCAGGAAGCGCCGCTGGTGGCGGGGCGCAGCCCGCGCTCGCTCGCCGCGATCGGATTCCCCGACTTCGCGGGCTCCGGCAATCTGTGGCTGTGGATTCCCCAGGTGCGCTTCACGGTCGCGGCCGGGTACACGCTACGGCTCGCGTTCCAGGGCGCCCTGCTCGCGCCCACTACCGGTGCGGCCCAGCCGGCCTTTTTCACGCAGGCGGATTCGGCCGAACGGACTGCGCGACCCGAGCTCGAGGGGCGCCTGCGCGTCGGTTGGGGACCGACCGACGACCCCAGCGAGATCGCGATCGGCGGTCACCTCAGCTGGATCAAGAACCTGGATTCGCTGACGGGCGACAGCATCCTCACGTCGCGCGCCCTGACCGTCGATACGCGCTTCAAGATCGGGATCGCGGAGATCGTCGGCGAAGCGTTCACGGGCCGCGCCCTCGCGGGCCTGGGCGGCGGCGGCATCGGGCAGAACTTCGGCGTGCAGGGCGTGCCGGTGCGCACCAAGGGCGGCTGGGCGCAGCTCAACATCCGGCCCACGGCGCAATGGATGTTCGGGGGCGGCGGCGGCATCGATGATCCCAAGGACGCGGATGTGCTCGCCAACGGACGCTTCCGTAACGTCGCCTTCGAGGGACACGTCGAGTGGCGGCCGCCGGGTCCGCTGGTGTTCGGCTTCGAATTCCGCCGCTTGCAGACGCGTTACGCGGTGGGCGACTTCGCCGTGAACCACATGAACTTGGCGGCGGGGTACCGGTTTTAGCCGCGGGGTAGACGGCCCTTGAGATCGCCCGCGCGGAACGGCCCCGGCTCGGCGATCAACGCGCGGGCCTGGTCCACCTGTCCCCAGGTGTTCCACAGGAGCACGCCGCGCACGCGACCGTCCTTGAGGTAATAGATCACGCCCTCGCGGAACGGCTCCTTCCAATCCACCACGGTCTCGTGCCGCGCGTCGAGATCGCCGACCGCTTCGTAGCCCAGCTCGAATAAATCCGAATAGAAGAACGGCAGGTGCGTGTAGGGCGCGCCCTTGCCCGCCATCGCGCGGCCCGCGGCGGCGCCCATCGTGTTGGCGGCGTCCTCGTGCTCGACGCGCGTGCGCACGCCGAGGGCGGCGTTGGGGAAGTTGGCCACGTCACCCGCGGCGTAGACGTTGGCGTCGCTGGTGCGGAGGAATTGATCCACCACGATGCCGTTGTCGACTTTGAGGCCGGCTTGCTGGGCCAACTCCACGCCCGGCAGGATGCCGAGACCCGCCACGACGACGTCGGTGGTGACCTCGCGGGCGGTGCTCGTCGCAATCACGACTTTGGCGCCGCGCTGGACCACCGTCTTCACGCCCTCCCCCGTCCGCACCGTCACACCCTTAGAACCGTAGAAATCAACGAGG
>WNGO01000216.1_pt1 | contig 51391 bp, 54 predicted proteins | sample 5400511 | NCBI WGS metagenome assembly WNGO01 (sample SAMN13153380, study PRJNA577476) | soil metagenome | isolation source: 20 cm soil or saprolite under Garry oak tree replicate 2 | place: USA:California | collected 2016-06-15 | reverse complement strand
CGCCCGCTGAGCATGTCGAGCGTCGACTCCAGCGCCCGCGGCCCGAGATCGCTGAAGGGATAGGCGCGATGCACCAGCTCGGACAGCGCCGCGACCGACCACGCCTCCATCGCCGTCATCGCCACGATCTGCTGGGCGAGGACGTCGAGCGGATTCCGCGGGACCCGCGTCGTCTCGATCTCGCCTCGGAGCATGCGATCGACGACCACGGCGGTCTCGAGCAGGTCGCCGCGATATTTGGGGAAGATGGTGCCCTTCGACGGTTCGCCGACCGAATGGCCGGCACGGCCGATCCGTTGGATGCCGCTGGCGACGCTGGTCGGCGACTCGACCTGGATGACGAGGTCGACGGCGCCCATGTCGATACCCAGCTCGAGGCTCGAGGTCGCAACCAGTCCGGGCAGGCGGCCCCCTTTGAGCGCATCCTCGATCAGGAGGCGCTGCTCCTTGGCGATCGAGCCGTGGTGGGCACGGACCAGTTCCTCACCCGCCAGCCCGTTGATCGCCGCGGCCAGCCGTTCAGCGAGCCGCCGCGAGTTGACGAAAATGATCGTCGAGCGGTGCTGGCGAACCAGCTCGAGGATGCGGGGATGGATCGCCGGCCAGATACTGCGGCGCGGTCCCTCCTGATCGGCGCCAATCACGGCGGCCGGCCCGCTATAAACCTCGGTGCCACGCTCCAAATCGGACATGTCGTCCACCGGAACTTCGACGGTGATCTCCATCGGCTTCACACGACCGGCGTCGACGATGGTCACCTCGCGGTTGGTCCCGCCGAGGAATCGCGCGGTCTCGGACAGCGGGCGCTGGGTCGCTGAGAGTCCGATGCGCTGTGGCTCCGTCTTCGTGATCGCTGACAGCCGCTCCAGGCTCAGCGCGAGATGGGCGCCCCGCTTCGTGTCGGCCATCGAATGGATTTCGTCGACGATCACCCAGCGGATGCTCGGTAGGATCCGTCGGGCCGCGCTCGTCAGCAGCAAGAAGAGCGACTCCGGGGTCGTGATCAGGATGTCCGGTGGATGGCGTTCGATTTGCCGGCGGTCGCGGGCCGGCGTGTCGCCCGTACGGATCGCGACCGTGATGCGGGAAATTCCCTCCCCCGCTTGCGGGGGAGGGTAGGGTGGGGGCGCCATCCGCTCGGCCTGCAGCGCGATGCCGCGAAGCGGGGCCTGGAGGTTCCGCTCGATGTCCACCGTGAGCGCCTTCAGCGGCGATACGTAAAGCACGCGGCACCGCTCGGCCTCGGCGGGAATCGGCTCCGTCGCCAACTGGTCGATGCACCAGAGGAAAGCGGCCAGCGTCTTGCCACTGCCGGTGGGCGCCGACATCAGGGTGTGCTGGCCGGCGGCGACGGAGCGCCAGCCGCCTTCCTGGACCTCGGTCGGAGTCGGGAAGGCGCCCGAGAACCAGGCTCGGGCCGCAGGCGAAAACAGGTCCAGGACCGGGGGCATGGATTCAGTTTATGCTCCACCATCCGCCGATCCAACCCTGCCTGCCGAGGTCACCTTTGACCGCGAAAGGTGGCGGGACTACTGGCGTTGATCAGTCGCTAAGGTCCTGGCCCCTCTAGCTCGACATTCGGTGGCGGTCAAAATCTGAAGTGCTGCAACAGTTCTTCCGGGCTCTGGTGGCGCCTCGTGGCGAAAACCACCCGGCCCTGGTCCAGCAATCCGCTGTTGTACGGCGTCGGTCGGCCGATGCGCTCACCGAGCGTCACGATCTCGCCGTTCAGGTAATCGAGCTCGCTGCTCGAACCACGCTGGATACTCTGCAGAGTCGACGGTCCATACGTGCTGTCGGGGGGGAAATTGCCGGCCAACCTTTTGCCGAAAACCACGTAGCTCAGTGACATGGGAAGCGTCGACATCAGACGAAACGTGCGCGCCCTTCGGCTCTGATCCAGACCGTACCCACCAAGCTGGGCGGTTCGGACACCCTCGCGGATTGTTGCGATCGACAGCCTCACGAGCCCCGGATGGCGCAGCGCCCTCCCGATTGGCAAGCCAGTGATCGCCATGATGGCGTTGTTCAGATTTGCCATCAGCTTGGTCCAGCGGGCGCGGGCGATATCGGGGACGAGCTCCGTTTTCATGATCGGACCGAGCAAGCCGACCACCGCCTCGACTCGTGCGGCCGACTCAGGAAAGGGCGCCCCAATCTGGAAGAACGCGCGGGTGTTCTGCTCGACCACACCCGGCTCGAGGTAGGTGGCGCTGATGTTGAGGACGCATCCCACGATGCGGTCTCGTCCGAGAATGTCGGCCGCCTGACGGTCCGACCGGACGCCATTCTGCATGGTGACGACCGTGGCGTCCGTGACCCGCCGGACAATCTCGTGGCAGGCGTTCTGGACGTCCTGCGATTTGACCGTGAGGAGGATGACGTCGGGACTCCCATCGAGGATCGTCGTGGCGGGCAGACGGACCACGTGCGACCCCTCGAGACCTTTCACGAGCAGGCCGTTCGCGCGGATCGCATTGACCTGAGCCTCGCGGCCGACCAGCTGGACGTTCGCGCCGGCTTCTTGGAGTCGGGCGCCGACCAAACTCCCGATTGCGCCTGCTCCGTACACCGCAACGACCTCAGGCATCCGCAGTACAACTTACATAAGGGTGGGTTGGGGCTGTTCCGGATCAGGCCGCGGCCAACGGGGTGGGCCGTGTGGCAGCTGAGGCTGCAGGACGCCGCAGCCGACGCCGAGCAAATTCAAGCGCGCGTTTCTCCACCAGGTGCCACGAAAGATATCCAACGACGACCGACACAACGGTGGCCTCCGCAAAGAGGACCCACTCATTCGGAGCCAGCCGTAGGTGGGCGAACAGTTGCTGGATCGGGTACGCGTAAATATAGATCCCGTAGGACGGATCGCCCGGGGCCGTGATCCGACGCAACACGAGTCCCCGCCGTGTGCTCAGGTAGATCACCGCGTAGGAGAGAAACACAAAAACTGCGAGCATCACCCCCGCCAGAAGAGAGACCAGAAGTCCGACCACCGCCAGGCCGAACAACGGCCACCGCATTGGGACGTGTTCGCGGGCGAAGTAGAGGACCCCGCCCGCGATGAAGAACACCAGAAAGTTCTGATGCAGCAGATAGGCGAGCCCGACCACCATGGCGTGGGGGAGCACATATCGCGTGACGGCTACAGCGACAACGATGACCGCAGCGATGACGGCCGCGAGAACGAGCCGGCGCCGACCCCGGACCACCAGCAGCGGCCCCAGCAAGGCTAGCCCGACATAGGCCGCCACCTCGATCGGGAGGCTCCAAACCGATCCGTTGACGCCCGGGCCCGGGTTGGTTCGAAACACACCCGGCAGCTCCCAGACCGGCAGCAGCAATGCGCTGCCGGCAAAGTAGCGGCTCGTCCCGGGATCCGTTAAATACCGCGCGAGCGGCAGCGTAGTGACGGCGGAACCCACGATCCAGGTCGTCACGAGGAGCATGACCAGCAACCCGGGCCAAATCCGCGCCACCCGTCGAACCGCGAAGCGAAGCGGATTGGGGTCGCGTATCCAGCTCGAAAGGACGAGGTAGCCGCTGATCACAAAGAAGATCGATACGGCGGCCGATCCGAAGCTGATGATGACGCTCCCGCGCTGCCAGGTCGGGTCCTCGGCGCCGCGAGCCAGCGGAAATGAGTGGGCGAAAATGACCATCACCGCCGCCCCGATCCGCATGATGCCGAAGCCGTCTCCGGCCTCATCGGTGCGGTCTTTCGACACTCGGCTGTAACGGGGCGCAATTCGGGATCTTCGTTGGCGTCGCCTCCTGCAAACGGACGGTCCGAGAGCCGGCCGAATGCAGCGCCTACGCTGCTATATAATGTGCTACTATGTCTGTAGCGTTTGAGCCGCGCTTCGTACGCATTGCGGGCTCAAAGGAGAACATCATGCCTGACTCATACGATCGAGAAGTCGTCCGACAGGAGACGACCGGCGGCGAGCCGGTGCGGCCCGTGGCGCCGGTCACGCCCGTAACGACCTCGTCGACCTCGCGAACGGCTGTTTACCGCGAGGGCGGCTACAACAGCCGTGCGATCCAGGCGGTCTGGTGGATCGTCGGTTTCATCGACGTCCTGATCGCGATTCGTTTCGTGCTGAAGTTGTTCGGCGCGAATCCGGCTCCATTTGTCCGCTTCATGTACGACCTGACCTGGCCGTTGGTGGCGCCCTTCCACGGCATTTTCAACACCGCACAGGAAGGCCGGTCGATCCTCGAGCCGGAGTCACTGGTCGCGATGGCGATCTATGCCCTGATCGGATGGGGCATCGTCTCGCTCATCCGGCTCATGTCCCGTCCCCGTTCGACCACGACCGTCGTCGACTGACGACCCGCAATTGCCCGTCTGGAGCCGCCCCGTGGGGCGGCTTTTTGCTGGTCGGCGCAAGCACCACGTAGCTAGGCGGACGAGAGGGGCTACGGTGCGGCCGGGTAGGAATGTTGCGAGGCAATCCACTGACCGGTGTAGTAATCGATGGCTACCCATTCGGAGGTCGGATCGCAAGACCCATCGGTGACGTGCCCGGAGCAGAGCAGGTGCCACTGGCCATTGAAAGTCACCACCCATGCCCAGTGGTGGGTTGGCAGTTCGAAGCCGGTTACGAAGTCGCGCTTGATTTCGGCTGAGCGCACGGTGACCGCGCCCGGCCCCGAATGCTCCCAGGCTCGTTGAATGGCATCTGCCGCCGAGATACCGTTGCCGGGACGGTTCGGCGACTGGAGCGCGAGTGCTGTAACGACTGCAACGACCACAGCGAGCCCACCCAGTAGCAGAAGCATTCGCTTCATGGAGAGCCTTTCGATCTTCAACCACATTCTCGGCACTCGTCCTGCAGTAAAACGCTGGAGTGCTGGCTCAGTGTGCGGAATGTCAGCCGGTCTGGCGAACTGCCTCGGTTAGCGCGGCGATTCCCTCGTCAAGTTGGTCGTCCTGGATCAGAATCGATGGCAGGAACCGGATCACGGTCCCGCCACCGGGCAGGACGAGGACGCCGCGCTCTTGCATCGCCTTGATCACCGGGGTCGACGGTTTCTTCAGCTCGACGGCCAGCATCAGGCCACGACCGCGGACCTCGCGAACCTGGGGCATCCCGAGGTCACGGACGCGCTCCTGAAAACGCCCCCCGGCCCTGGCCGCGTGGGCATGCAGCGTTTCGTCGTTGAGTACGCGCAGGGTCGCGGCGCCGGCGGCGCAGACCAGTGGATTGCCGGCGAAGGTGCTGCCATGGCTGCCCTTGGGCACACGGTCGCTGATCGCCTCGGTGGTGATGGTCACGCCGATCGGCAGCCCGTTAGCAATCGACTTCGAGAGGCAGAGGATGTCGGGCACGATGTCCTCGCGACTGAAGGCAAACGGACTGCCGGTCCGAAACCCCGTCTGGATCTCGTCACATATGAGTAGGATGCCGCGTGCGTCGCAGCGCTCGCGGATGCCTCTGAGATAGCCGTCGGCGGGCACGCGGACGCCGCCCTCCCCCTGGATCGGCTCGACGATGACGGCCGCGACCGAGTCGTCGAGCACCCGGTCGAGGGCGTCGAGGTCGTCGAATGGGATGTGCCGTACGCCCTCCAGCATCGGAGCGAAGGGATCGCGGTACTTCGCGTCGGCCGTCGCGGACAGGGCGCCGAAGGTGCGCCCGTGGTAGGCCCGATGCGTGGCAATGACGCCGATGCGGCCGGTCGCGACACGCGCGAACTTGAGTGCGGCCTCGACCGCCTCGGCTCCCGAGTTTCCAAAGGAGATCCGAGTCAGGGGTGGGGGTAGTAGCGCTCCCAGCGCATCAAGGAAGTCCTGGCGCGCCGGTGTGTCGAAGCTTTGATGGGCATTGGTCAGCCTGAACGCCTGGAGCTTGATGGCATCCGCCACCAGCGCGTGGGTGTGGCCTAGGAGATTGACGCCGTAATTGGTCATCAGGTCGAGGTACCGTCGGTCTTTGTCGTCCCACAGATAGGACCCCTCTCCGCGAACGAGGGTGACGCCCCGGCCCGCGTGCAACGGGATCGGGCTGAGCTGGGTGTGCGTGGTGGTCAGGTCGTGACCCATGTGCCGGCTCCTTCAAACGCGCGCGTCAGCGGGTGCTCGCCGCGTCCGTCGAGCAGCCCGACCGCCTGGATGCCCCGCCGGATGGCTTGCGCCGCTGCCAGCAGCTTGACCCTGGCGCGGCCCTTGCCATATTCGGCAACCCGTTCGACCTCGTCGAGACGGATGGTTGGGATCACGCTACGCTCGTCGTTGATGTCGCGCATGAAGCCCGGCGTATCGGCAAAGATCAGCAGTCGCTCGGCCTTTAGCGCCGTGGCGATCTCCATGGCGAGGCGGTCGCCGTCGACGTTGATCGCGATGCCGTCATGACTGATGGCGGGCGGCGTGAGGACCGGCAGGTAGCCGTTGTCGAGCAACACGCGCAGTAGCTTGGGCTCGATCCGTTCGATGCTGCCACTGTGATCGCCGTGCAGGATCTTGATCTTGTCGCCATCTTTGATGCGCAGATCCGGTTTGCGCCGGCCGATGGCGATGCCGCCATCCATTGCCGTGAGTCCCACTGCGCTCGCGCCCAGGGCACGAAGCCGCTCCACGATCCGCTTGTTCTGCTTGCCGGCATAGGCCATCAGGAAGTGATCCATGGTGGTCGCGTCGGTGAAGCGGCTGACCTCGCCGCGCTCCGAGGTCACCATGCGCGGCGGATGCCCGAGGCGGGTGGAGAGGTCGCTCAGTTCCTTGTTGGCGCCATGGACGAGCACAAGGGGCTCCTGGCAGGCGGCAACGTCCTGCAAAAGGGGATCGAGGTCGGTCAGGCTGCCGCCGATCTTGATGACGAGCATGGCTAGATTGGGTAGAGGCCAGAAAACTCGAGAGCGGTGCGCTCATCCCAGCCAAAGCGGACGTTGAGAGCTTGGACCGCCTGGCCGGCCGCACCCTTCATCAAGTTGTCGAGCGCGCTCATCACCACCACGCGACGCGAGTGCGGATCCCTCTCGAAGCCGACGTCGCAGTAGTTCGTGCCGGACAGGATCTTGGGATTGGGATAGCGGTGGATCCCCTGCGACTCCTTGACGATGCGCATGAACGGCTCATCGGCGTAGGCCGCACGATAGATCTTCCACAGATCCTTCTCCGAGAGGTCGTCTTTGAGGAAGACGTGGGCGGTGACCAGGATGCCACGCACCGCCTCGACGGCTGTCGCTGAGAAGGCGATGTTCGGCCCATGGCCGTTGGGAGACTGCAGGCCAAGCTCCTGGATGATCTCCGCCGTATGCCGGTGCGCCGTGGGGGCAAACGAGCGCATCTCGCCGCTGCGGTGCGGATGGTGCGAGCCCGGCCCGGACTCCGCGCCACCGGCGGACGACCCGGTCTTGCCTTCGATCACGATCGGCATCGAGCTATCGACCACACCGGCGCGGGTGAGCGGGTAGAGGCCCAGAATGGCGGCGGTCGCCAGGCAGCCACCAGCGGCCAGGCGATTGGCGCTCCGGATCTGCTCACGGTGGAGCTCGGGAAGTGCGTAGACGAAGTCGCTGAGCAGTGACGGCTGGGGATGCTCCCAGCCATACCAGGTTGGGTAACCGGCGCGATCGCGCAAGCGGAAGTCCGCCGAGAGGTCGATGATCGTGGGCGCGAGTGTCTGCAGCTGGTCGATGGCCTTGCCGCTCTCGCCATGGGGCAACGCGATGAAGAGGACGTCGACCGGCTGTAGCGAGGCCCGCGATTGGAACTTCAGCTCGGTCCGTCGCCGCAGATGCGGGTGCACCGTGTGGACGAACTTCCCGCCAAGGCGCTCCGACGTCACCTGCGTCACCTCGACCTGGGGGTGGGATAGGAGGAGACGAAGCAACTCTCCGCCGGCATATCCGGCGCCGCCGATGACCGCGGCCTTCATCGCGCCAGGTGGTTGAGGGCCGAGGTGAGTACGTCGACCCCGCGGGCGAAGTCGTCGAGGTCGATGGCCTCGTCCGGTGTGTGGTCGAGTTTCGAATCGCCCGGTCCGTAGGCGAGCGTCGGGCAGCCCCAGACGGGGGTCAGGATGTTCATGTCGGAGGTTCCCGTTTTCATCTTGAAGCGCGGCGTGCCGCCGGCGTCACGGATGCCTTTGAGAAACGCTCGGACGACGGGCGTGTTCTTCTCCGCCCGCACGGCGGCATCGGCATACTCGAAGCGCAGCTCGGCCCCATCGGCCCATTGTTCCAGCTCTTGCTGAAGGGAGGGCACATCGAAGTTCGGCGGGAGGCGAAAGCCAAGCGTCATAGCGGCGGTGTCCCGGAAGCCGTCATGGTCGGCGTGGAATCGAAGGATGCGTGCATCGAGCCGCTCGAAGCTTCCGCGGCCCTTGCCCTGCGCCGCCGCGTGATCCTGTACGCGTCGCACGAAGGCGATGGCCCGGTCGGCCGCGCTCTCGTTCGGGCCGGCCCCGTGGCCCATCGGCTGCGAGAGGCGGTAGCGGAGCTTCAGACTGCCCTTGTAGCCGAGCGTGACCGCATCCCATCCGCTCGGTTCCAGGATCACGAGCTGGTCGGGCGGCCGCCGGCTCACCAGATGCCGCGCCCCGCGCGAGCTGCCTTCTTCTTCGACTGCGCCGATGACCGTGAAGCGGCAGGCAGCGCCGGCGGGTTGCCGGGCAACTGCGGTGATAGCCGCCGCCAGCGGGCCCTTCGCGTCGACCGCGCCGCGTCCGAAGAGCTGGTTTCCTTCGAGCCGCACCGGGATGAATCCGGGGACGGTATCGATGTGCCCGAGGAGCAGCACCTCGCGCGGTCCGCTGCCCCAGAAGGCGACGACGTTGCCGGCTTCGTCCCGACGGGCGGCGAACCCCATCGCCCGCAAGCGAGCGACCAGCCACTGACCCAGCTCGCGTTCCTGGGTCGAGGGGCTAGGGATCGACAGCATCTCCTCCAGCAGCTCGATTCCGGATTCGGTGACCGGAGGCGTCTGCGCGGCCAGCTCGGTGATCATGCCGGGACTGCCTCCAGCGCGCCGACCCGTAGCACGTAATCGACGATCCGGCCGGGGATGTCGACGCCGGTGGTGTCGATGCTATTGCGAAATTCCATTGTGTAGTTGACCTCGCTGACGACCAGGCCATCCGGGTGCTCGAGCAGGTCGATCGCGAGCACCCCACCACCGACGGCGCGGGCCGCGGCACGGGAGAGGCGCTCGATCTCCGGCGTCACCGGGCAATTGCGCGCCTGGCCGCCGCGGGCGGTGTTCGTGATCCAGTGGGACGACTCGCGGTAGATCGCGCCGATGGTCTCATCACCGACCACGAAGCTGCGGATGTCGCGCGACGGCTTGTCGACGTATTCCTGGACGTAGAAGATGGCGTGCTGGTAGGAACCGAGCGTGTCCTTGTGCTCGAGCAGGGCTTCGGCGGCGTCTCGGTCCGAGATCTTCGCCAGCAGGCGCCCCCAGGACCCGACCGCCGGCTTGAGCACGACCGGATATCCCAGGGTCTCGATCGCCTCGAGCGCCGATTCGGGCGTGAACGCGATCAGCGTCCGGGGACTTGGAACCCCGGCGGCGATCAGCGCCGTCGTGGTGTTGATCTTGTCGCCACAGATCAGCGCCACGTCGTAGCTATTGACAGTCGGCACTCCCCACTGATTGAGGATGCGCAGGGCGTAGAGCGCCCGCGAGTGGTGGAGGCAGCGTTCCAGGACCACGTCGTAATGCGCCGACGGCCGGGCCGCGAGGTCGAAGATCAGCTCGCGGTCGTCGATCTTCTCGATCTCGAGACGCCGGCGGGCAAAGGCCTCGAAGAGCAGTTTCTCCTCCGCCCGGATTCGGGAGCACAGGACGCCGATCCTCACGTCACTCGCCCCAGTCTTCCTCTTCCTCGGGCGCGAGCCGGAGCTCGACGGGTTCGCGCTCGACGACCTCCAGCTCCGCGCCGCAGTCGCTGCAGGGCACGATCTCGCCCTTCTCGACGTCCGCCGCGAGCTTGACGTCGGCGGCGCACTCGGGGCACTTCGCCGTTACCGCAGTTGTCATTACGACACCTCCTCGATCGCGGCCCAGCCGCGAGTTTTGATCAGGTCGATCAGCGTCCCGGCTTCCATGATGGCGGCCGCCACTGGGCCGGGCGTTTCCCCCTGGAACATCTTGCCATCAACATCGATGCCGCCGGAATGGATGTCGAGCGATATCGGGTCTCCGTCCTCGACGGCGTCGTAGATCGCATCGCACTGGATCACCGGCAGGCCGATGTTGATCGCGTTGCGATAGAAGATCCGGGCGAAGCTGCGCGCCACCACCGCCTCGATGCCGGCCGCCTTGATGGCCATCGGGGCGTGCTCGCGCGAGCTGCCGCAGCCGAAGTTGCGCCCGCCGACGATGACATCGCCCGACTGCACGCTGCCGGCGAAGTCGGGCCGCGCCTCGATGAAGCAGGCCTTGCCCAGCGCCGCCGCATCCGTGGTGACGTTGTAGCGGCCGGGGATGATGGCGTCGGTCGAGATCGCGTCGCCGAACTTGAAAACCCTGGCCATCAGTTGATGCCTCGCGGGTCGGCGATCGCGCCGGCGAGCGCTGAGGCCGCGGCCACCGCCGGGTTCGCGAGGTAGATCTCGGCCTGTGCGCTGCCCATCCGCCCGGCGTAGTTGCGGTTGCTAGTCGAGAGCGCGCGCTCTCCGGGTCCGAGCACACCGTGCTGGCGGCCGAGACATGGGCCGCAGCCGGCGTTCATCACCAGGGCACCGGCTTCCATGAAGGTCTGGATGTAGCCGCGTGCCAGCGCCTCCATGTAGATCTGCTTGGAGGCGGGGACGACGATGGTCCGCGTGCGCGGGCTCACCTGGCGGCCCTTGAAATAGCCGGCGACGATCGCGAGATCTTCGATGCGGCCGTTGGCGCAGCTGCCCACAAATACCTCGTCGAGCTCCGTGCCGGCGACCGCGCTCAGGTCCTGGACGTTGTCGATCGCGGGCGGGCATGCGATCTGCGGCTCCAGCGTCTGCGCGTCAACCTCGATCAGGCTGCGATAGACGGGGGCGATCGGGTGCAGGTCGTAGACTTGCGCCTCGCCGAGATAGGCGCGAGTGTGCTCATCCGGCTCGCACAGGCCCGCCTTTCCGCCGAAGTCCACCGTCAGGTTGGCGAGGGTGAGGCGTTCGTCCACGCTCATGGCTTCGACCGCCTCACCTCCCCATTCCACCGCCAGGTAATTGGCGCCCTCGGCACCCAGCATGCGGATCACCTTGAGGGCGAGGTCCTTGGGAAAGATGCCGGGTGGCAGCGCGCCGCGCAGGTTGATGCGGATCGTCTCCGGCACGCGGAACCAGGTCTTGCCGGTGGCGAAGGTGACCGCGATGTCGGTGGAGCCGAAACCCGCCGAGAAGCAGCCGAGCGCGCCATAGGTGGTGCTGTGCGAGTCGGCGCCTACCACGATGCCGCCCGGCCGGATAAAGCCCTTCTCCACCATCAACTGGTGGCAGATCCCTTCCTGGAAGACGTGGGTGACCCCGAACTCGTCAGCAAAGTCGCGAACGATCTTGTGCAGGCCCGCCGACGCCACGGTGTTCGCCGGCAGGATGTGATCGAAAACCATGATGACGCGTTCCGGGTCCCAGAGCGGGACGTCGAGCTTGCGGAAGGCTTCGATCGCCAGCGGGCCGGTGACGTCGTGCGCCATGGCGTAATCGACCGGCGCGACCACGATCTCGCCGGCGTTGACCTCCCGTCCGAGCCGCCGCGAGAAGATCTCTTCCGTCAGTGTTCCCATTGTTTTTCTCCTAAGCCGGGACCGAGCCCCGCAACAGATCGTCGAGTTCATCGTTGCTCAGGGGTCCCGCGTCCGCGCGTCGCTTGACCTCGGCGGTCAGGGCCCGTAGTTCCCGGTCGGTCAGTGCCAATCCGAGCGTAGAGGCCCGGCTCGCGATGGCGTGGCGGCCGGTCAACCGGTGGCCGGCCATCACAGTGCGCTCCCGTCCGAAGCGCGCCGGGTCGAAGATCTCATAGCTCGAAGGGTCGTTCAGCACCGCATTTGTGTGCATGCCGGCCTTGTGATGGAAGGCGGTGTCGCCGGTGATCGCGGCGTTGAAGGGGATCTCGATCCCAACCATGTCGGCGACCATGCGGTCGAGCTCGGGCAAGATCTCGAGCCGGTACTGCGCCACCAGTTCGGGGTGGACGCTGAGCAGCCGGGCGATCATGCCGCTGAGCGGGACGATGCCATTGCGCTCGCCGATCCCCAGCACGGTGGTATCGATGTGGGTGGCGCCCGCCTCGAGCGCGGCAAAGGCGTTGGCGATGGCGCAGCCGGTGTCGTTGTGGGCATGGAACTCGATATCGCAGTCGACCGCCTTGCGCACCATCGAGACCATCTCGAAGACCTGGTTCGGGGTAGCGATCCCTACGGTGTCGGCGAGCCCGACGCGCTGCGGATGGAGCCGGTCGATCGCCTGATAGACACGCAGCAGGTCGCGTGGTTCCGAGCGGAAGGAATCCTCGCTGCTGAAGCGCACCTCCAGGCCCTTCGCCTGGATGTAGCGCACGACCTCGGTGCCGGCCTCGATGATCTCGTCCACCGACTTGCCGTGCGAGAACGCCCGCATCGCGGAGGAGGTGCCAAACAGGACGTCGATCCCATCGGCGCCGGTGTCGATTGCGATCCGGGCGTCATCGAGGTGGCAGCGCACGTGGGTGAGCACCTTGGCGCGAAGCGGCAGCGCCGCGACGGTACGGAGGTCGGCTTCGGATTGGGGCGAGGCGCAGGGCGAGGTCAGCTCGAGGTATTCGACGCCGAACTCATCGAGCATCTCGGCGATCGCGATCTTCTGCGAGGGCGTGAAGTGGGCCGGGGCGAATTGCTCGCCTTCGCGCAGCGTGGACTCGATGATGTTGAACGCTTTGATGGTCATGGCACCTCCGAAAAAATAAAAAGCCTTCGTCCACCGGGACGAGAGGCCTTCTCTCGTGGTACCACCCGACTTTGCCGTTCTCTCGCAAGAACGGCCTCTTTGAGTCCGCGGCCCATCGCCTGAAGACTCCAGCCCGATCACGGGGGCCATCCGGCTCGGCCTACTACCCCTCAACCTGGGGGTTCGACCGGCGGCTCCGAGGCCTTTTTCGGCGGTGCCCTGGACTCTCCTTCTCAGCTGCCGGAGACTCTCTGTAATCCCAGCGTCCGCGTACTCGCCCTCATCGACGCCTTTCCGTATGAACTTGTTGGCCGGAACGATACGCGCCATCAGGGTCCGCTGTCAAGCCGGTATTGCCGTCGTCACGCCACCGCTTGCCGCGCGCCGACCTGCTGGACGTAATCGACCACGTGGTCGGCAACGGGGATGCCGGTTGCGTCCATGAAGCCGTGGAATTCGGGCGTGTAGTTGAGCTCGTTGACCAGTAAGCCGTCCTCATGCTCCAGCAAGTCCACCGAGAGAAATCCGCCGCCGACCGCGGCCGCCGCCTTCTGGCAGAGCTGATCGATCTCGGGCGTGACCTCGCAGACTGAGGCCCGACCGTTGCGCGCGGTGTTCGTGATCCAATGCTCGGAAGTGCGGTAGATGGCGCCGATCGTCTGGTCCCCCACGACGATCGCTCGGATATCGCGCTGCGGCTTGTTGACGTACTCCTGGATATAGAAAATACCGTGCTGGTAGGAGCCGAGCGTCTCCTTATGCTCGAGCACCGCCTCGGCCGCATCCCGGTCGTTGATCTTGGCGAGCAGTCGCCCCCAGGAGCCAACCATCGGCTTGAGTACGACAGGGTACCCCATCGCCTCGATGGCTTCCAGGGCAGACTCCCGCGTGAAGGTGACGACCGTCTTCGGTACCGGCAGACCACCGCGGGCGAGCGCCGCCGTGGTCAGGATCTTGTCGCCGCAGATGCGGGCAACCATCGCCCGGTTCACCGTCGGCACCTGGGCGGCGTTCAGCAGTGTGAGCGCATACAGCGAGCGGCCGTGGTGGATGGACCGGTCCAGGACGACGCCCGCGTGGGGAAACGGGCTGCCGATCGCGAACTTGATGCGATCCTCATCAAGGCGCTCGAAGGGAATGGTGCGCCGCCGGAGCGCCTCGAACAAGGCCTTCTCCTCGACGCGGACCCGGGAGCAGAGGATGCCGACCATGAGTGGTTGCGTAATCATACAGACTTCCGTATACTTATGCGACTACATCCGGGCAGGAGGCTGCGCATGCTGGCATTGAAGAGCAAGTTACTGGAGAAGATCGACGCGACGCCGGTCAAGACGGCCAAGAAGGTCGCCCTGGCCTATTCCGGCGGTTTGGACTCATCCCTCTGCGCCGTGCTGGCGAAAGAGAAGTACCAGGTCGAGGAGCTGTTCGCGATCACGGTCGACGTGGGCCAGGGACAGGACGAGATGGATGCCGCCATCCAGAAGGCCAAGGTACTGGGCATCACGCCAATCGTGATTGACGCCAAGCAGGAGTTCGCCGACCTCTGGCTGTCGAAAGCCATCCAGGCCAATTCGAATTACGAGGGCTACCCGGTCTCGACCTCCATGACCCGCCAGCTGATCGCCTCGAAAATCGCATCGCTGGCGCTCAAGCTCGGCTGCGACGCCATCATGGAAGGCAGCAGCGGCAAGGGCAACGACCAGTACCGCATGCACAACGTCTTCAAACTCTTCGCGCCCCAGCTCGATGTACTCGTCCCGGTGCGTGACTTCGATCTAACGCGGGGCGAGGAGGAGGAGCTGTCCAAGGAGTTGGGCATTCCCATCACCGAGGTCATGCAGGGTGGCGACGACAAAACGCTATGGTGCCGCAGCCTGGCGTCCGGGGCCGTCGGCCTCAACCAGCCGATTCCGGATCACGCCTGGCTCTGGCTGAAGTCGCCGGCCCAGGCGAGCGCGACCCCAACAAAGGTGTCGGTCACGTTCGAGGGCGGTGTGCCGGTGGCGCTCGACGGCGCCGAGTTGCCACTACCCGAAATCGTGTCGAAGCTCAACGTGATCGCCGGCAGCCACGGCATCGGCAAGATCGACATCTTCGAGGACGGGATCATGGGCCTGAAGTCACGCGAGCTTTACGAGGCGCCGGCGGCGGCAGTCTTGCTGAAGCTCCATCACGACCTGGAGCAGTTCACCCTCACCAAGGAGGAGCTCGACTTCAAGGCCGCCGTCGACCAGAGGTGGGCCTACCTCGTGTACCACGGCGCCTGGTTCAGCCCACTCAAGCTAGCGCTCGATGCCTTCATCCAGACCACCCAGGCCAACGTCAGCGGCACCGTCACAGCCAGCCTGTTCCACGGCACGATCGACCTGGAATCGCGCCAGAGCGATCACACGCTCTTCTTCCCGGAAATCCGGGGCTTGCAGAGCCGGAGCTTCAACCAGCAGCTGTGCGGGCCGGCGGCGCAGATCGGCGGCCTGCCGTGGGAGGTGCTCGCCAAGCGGATGTCGAAGGTTTCGCACTGAGTCAGCAACCCTGGGGTGGGCGATTCGGCGAAGAGCCGGATCCCCTGATCGACCAGTTCACGCGTTCGCTCGATGTCGACGGCCGGCTCTTTCGCGAGGACATCGCCGGCAGCCGCGCCTGGGCGAAGGCGCTGGTCCGTGCTGGCGTGCTGACACCCGACGAGCAGTCGCGCATCGACCAGGCCCTCCGCGAGATCGAGACGGAACTTGCCGCCGGCGGCCCCTCCGACGGCGAGGACATCCACATGGCGGTCGAAGCGCGCCTCCGCGAAAAGCTGGGTCCACTGGGTGGAAAGCTCCATACCGGCCGCAGCCGTAATGACCAGGTCGCGCTCGACCTGCGTTTGTATGTGAGAGGCGCCGGAGCGCAGTTGCTCGAAGCGCTCGCTGGTCTCGAGTCCGCGTTGATCACCCGGGCGGAGGCGCACGTCGATACGGTGATGCCCGGCTACACGCACACGCAGCGCGCACAACCCGTCCTGCTCGCCCACCATCTCCTCGCCTATGTCGAGATGCTCCGTCGGCTTTCCGATCGATCGCGCCGGGCTGGCCCACGACCTCGGCTTCGCCGCAGCCAGCGCCAACTCCCTCGATGCCGTCGCCGACCGGGACTTCGTCGTCGAACTGCTGGCGGCGTGCAGCATCGCGATGATCCATCTCTCGCGCCTCTGCGGCGAGATCGTGCTCTGGACGAGTGTCGAGTTCGCCTTCGCCTCCCTTCCCGATGCGCTCGCCAGCGGCAGCTCCATGATGCCGAACAAGAAGAATCCCTGCGCCGCCGAGCTGGTCCGGGCGAAAAGTGGACGCGTTACCGGCGACCTGGTGAACTTGCTGATGGTGCTCAAGGGGCTGCCGCTCGCCTACAACCGCGACCTGCAGGAGGACAAGGACGCGCTCTTCGACGGCGTCGACACGACGCTCGCCTGTCTGCAGGTCACGGCACGGCTGGTGCAGGGTCTTCGGTTCGACCAGGACGTGATGCGCAAGGCCGCCCTCGGTGGCTATACGCTGGCGACCGAGCTCGCCGACTACCTATCCCGCAAGGGCATGCCGTTTCGCGACGCGCATCACCTCGTGGGCCGGATAGTCGCCGAGGCGATCGCTGCCCATCGAGGCCTGGAAGCCTTCACCCTCCCGGAGCTGCAACGGTTTTCCCCGCTCTTCGGCGCGGACGTCGTCGACCTTCTGACTCTGGAGGGCGCGCTGGGATCGCGGGACGTGCTCGGCGGCACGGCGCCCGCGCGTGTCAAGGAGGCACTCGCGCATGTCAAAGCGTAAGCGGCAGGAGGCGATCCTCTCCTTGATCGCCAAGCACCAGATCGCGACCCAGGAAGAGCTGGTCGAGCGTCTCGGCCGCGTCGGAATGCCGACCACGCAGGCAACCGTGTCGCGCGACATCGCCGAGCTCGGCCTGGTGCGGATCGGCGGGCCCGAGAGCCATTACGTCAAACCCAGTGAGGGGCTGGGTGCCGCCTCTCCGGGGGGCCGCGAGGACCGGCTGCGCCGCTTGCTGCGCGACCTGCCGCTGACCGTCAGGCGCGGCCAGGGCATTGCCGTGCTGACGACGACGCCGGGCTCGGCAAACTCGATCGCCTCGGCGATCGACGCGGTCGCCTGGCCGGAAGTGATCGGCACCGTCGCCGGCGACGACACGATCTTCGTGGCCCTTGCGCTCCACCCCCGCGCCTACGGCGGCCTCGCGCAGCGGCTCTCCGGTGTGGGCGCCTACGTGCAACCCGAGGATTGATGCCGGAGAAGATCGTCCTCGCCTTTTCGGGTGGTCTCGATACCACCGTCGCCGTGAAATGGCTCACCGAGGCCCGCGGCTTCGACGTGGTTGCCTTGACGGTGGATCTCGGCAGCCAGCCAAATCTCAAGGCCATCCGCGAGAGGGCTCTCGCCGCCGGCGCTCTCCAGTCGTACGTACTCGACGCCCGGCAGCCGTTCATCGAGCGATTTTGCTGGCCGGCATTGAAGGCGGGTGCGCTGTACCAGGGGCAATACCCGCTGGCCACCGCCCTTGGCCGTCCGCTGATCGCCCAGCTCCTCGTCGAGGTTGCTGCCCGCGAAGGCGCGACCTGGGTGGGGCACGGTTCGACCGGCAAGGGAAACGACCAGGTCCGCTTCGACGTCGCGGTGGGGGCCCTCAACCCGCAGCTCAAGGTCCTGGCGCCGCTCCGGGATGGGATGGCGATGACCCGGGAGCAGGAGATCACCTACGCCCGCGCGCACAACCTCCCCATTGAGGTCAAGCCCGAATCGCCGTACAGTGTGGACGAGAACCTGTGGGGGCGATCCATCGAGGCCGGGGTCCTGGAAGATGCTCTCCTCAAACCCCCCGAGGACGCATATCGCTGGACTTCGACGGTGGACTCCGCCCCCGCCAGTTCCGGGGTCATCGAGCTGACCTTCGAACACGGCATTCCAATCAGCCTCAGCACGACACCCACCCCCTCAGAGGGAGGGCAGGGTGGGGGTGTTGCTCTCGTCGAGGAACTCAACCGTCTGGGCGGCCTGCACGGCGTCGGCCGGATCGACATGATCGAGGATCGCTTCGTGGGGATCAAGTCGCGGGAGATCTACGAGGCGCCGGCCGCCGTCATCCTGCACGCGGCGCATCGGGCTCTCGAAGACCTGGTGCTCGACGCTGAGGTTGGGCGTTTCAAGGCCTCCGTTGCGGCGGAGTACGCGCGTCTGGTGTACCAGGGCAAGTGGTTCACCAGTCACCGGCGTGACCTCGACGCCTACGTCCAGAACACGCAGAGCGCCGTCAGCGGGACGGTACGCCTCACGCTCCACAAGGGGAGCGCGCACGTCACCGGCCGATCTTCCCCGTACTCGCTCTACCGGCCTCAGCTCGCGACCTACTCTGCGGGCGACCGGTTCGACCACCAGGCGGCCGTCGGATTCATCAAGCTGGTCGGCCTGCCCGTCCGCACGCAGGCCGCGGTGCAGGGAAGCGCGGTGACCGAGCCGCTACTTGAAGACGATCGCCATGTTGTTGAAGTCGGCCCAGGAGCGCTCGAAGTCCGCCTTGCCGAACCAGTACTGCGAGCCGCTGTGCCAGGGGTCGTTGACCCGAACCTGCGTCGCTGACACGCCGCTCAACGTCACGACGTGTTCGATCAGCGAGTAGCGGATGGGGGTGCCGTCCCAGGCCGTCCAGGTACCGACGTAGGGACGATCCCAACCGGTTTCGGTCCAGGCCATCACGGGACGCCCGGCTGCGAGCTCGGCATAAATACGGGCCGGCGTCCAGCCGTTGTTGGCCCCCTCCCCTCCTTCAGCATTCGGCACGCCGTGCGACTGCACCAATGCCAGTAAGGGCGGGTAATAGATGCCGTAGCCCGTCGGAATGAGGTCGGCGCCATCGATGTTGCCGACAAAGCTCTTATAGGGGTTGCCCCACTGCCTGACGGTCTTGTGGCCGTTGACCAATGGCCCCATCACCGGTGAGCGCGTATCAGGCTGTGGCTGCATCGCGATCAATTGATTCTGTGTGTAACTGATGCCAAGGGCCCCCAGCGCCATCTGGAGCGCAGCCGTCTCGCAGTCGAGGTTGCGCAACTGCTTGTAGACCGGCACATTGAAGGTGACGATGGTCGGTGTCGGCACCGGTGTGGGGCTCGGCCTTGGCGTCGGACTCGGAGTCGGCGAAGGGTGGCCAATCGCCAACAAGGGCGCGGGGGTCGGCCGGGCGACGGTGAGCTTGTAGTTGGGCGAAGCCAGCACGGTGATCGCGCCGACGATGAGCGCCAGCAACGCCAGCAGGAAGACGATGCCTGATCTCATGCCTGAGGATGAGGCTCAACAGGGACATAGTCCCGAGCTCCAGTCTGCGGATTGTACCTGACCTTCATCAGCTGGCCCGTCGTGGGATCGACGAAGCGCTCGCCGGTTTCTTGCCACACGCCACCGGGCGTGAAGGCCGGACGGTAGCGCCCCCGCTCGAAGAGGACGGCCGCGAGCACGACCGCGCCGTTCACGAAGAGGTACAAGACCAACCCGGCCACGATCCCGGCGAGCGCGAGGGCGATGGCACCAATGACGGCGAGCACACCATAGGCAAGGATCGCCTTTCGCAACATGGACTCAGCCCTTGAGCGGCTCCACCACCGCCGCTGTGCCGTAGGCCACGATCTCCGACATCGTGCTGCCGATCTCGGACGAGTCGTACTGCATGCGGATCACCGCGTTCGCTCCCATCGCTGTCGCATTCTTCACCATGCGATCGATGGCATGCCGGCGGGCGTCCTCCAGCAGTTCGGTGTACTCCACGATCTCGCCGCCACCGATCGACCGCAGCGTGGCGACGATGTTGCCACCAAGCCCGCGGCTGCGCACGACCAGCCCGAAGACCTGCCCCTTCATCTCCACGATCCGATGCCCTGTCACCTCTTCGGTTGTCACGACGATCATCTCCGGCCTCCTCTCCTGATGGTTACAGCCACCCTTGGTCCTCGGCGACACGCGCCGCCTCAGTGCGATTGTTGACCTCCAACTTCTGTATCGCCGACGACAAATAGTTGCGCACGGTTCCCTCCGAAAGGAAGAGTGCCTTCGCGATCTCCGCGATACTTGCGCCGTTCTGACCAGCAACCAGCACCTCGCGCTCGCGCTCAGACAGCGGGCTGATTCCTGAGCTGAGCGCGGCGGCGGCCAATCCGGGGTCGATCACGCGTTCGCCGGCCATCGTCCGCCGGATCGCCAGCGCCAGCTCGTGGGCGGGCGCGTCCTTCAGCATGAATCCCGACGCTCCACTCTCCATGGCGCGCCGTAGGAAGCCGGGCCGTCCGAAGGTCGTCAGAATCAGCGTGCGGCATGAGGGAAGCTCGCTGCGAAGCTGGCCGGCGGCCATGATGCCGTCACCGCCCGGCATCTCGATGTCGAGCAACGCTACGTCCGGCTTCGTCCGGGATGCCAGGGGGAGGACTTCATCTGCCCTGTCGGTCTCGGCCACGATTTCGATGTCGCCCTCCATCGCGAGCAGCGCTTTGAGCGCTCCCCGAACCATCCCCTGGTCTTCGGCGATGAGCACGCGGATCACGCGGGGACGGGATCCGCGGGAGCGCTCGCCTGCGCCAGTGGGAGGGTCACCCTCAGCCGGAATCCTTCGTGCGGCAAAGGCTCCGCTGTGAGGGTCCCGCCGCGCTCCAAGACGCGCTCCCGCAATCCGCGCAGTCCAGTGCCCGCCTCCAGCGTCCCGCCGCGCCCGTCGTCAACCACCTCGACGGTCGCCCGGCCATCCTGGTTGGTGATTCGGATCGCACACCGCTTCGCCTGGCTATGCCGCATCACGTTGGTCACCCCTTCGCGGACCGTCCAGGCAAGGACGGACTCCACGACCGATGGCAGCGGTGCGTGGTTCTGGTCGACGTGATCCTCGATGCCGGCGGCCGTCAGCGCCTCGTGAGCGCCCGCGAGTTCCGCCGCCAACGTCGGCTGGCGGTACCCGGCGACCGCCTCGCGGACGTCGCGCAGCGCATCGCGGGCGACTTTCTCGATGTCTTCGACCTCGTGGGCGGCCAGACCCGGAGTCGCCTTGATGAGGCGCCCGGCCAGCTCGCTCTTGAGCGCGATGACCGACAAGCTGTGCCCGAGCAGGTCGTGAAGGTCGCGCGCGAACCGAAGCCGTTCCTCCCCCACCGCGAGCCGGGCGATCTGTTCGCGAGCCTGCGACAGCTGCCGGTTAGCCTGGATCAGGAGCTGGCCGGCAACGGCCGTCAGGCCGACGAGCAGCTCGTTAAGGAATTGACCGGTGGCGTCCGTAACCGACTCGCCGCGCGCCAACTCGACGGCGCCAGAAAGAACAGACAGCAGCAGCACCGCCGGCAAGCCGATGCGCCAGTTGCAGGCGGCTCCCGCCATGATCAGCGCGTACAGAAAGAGGCTTCCGTACTGGGGCGGGGTTCGCAGGGTAAACACCACGAGCAAGGCGCTGGCCGCCACCACCGCTGGAAGCGCGAATCGCTTATCAGGTCCGCCGACGACGCGCAGCCAGAACCATCCCCAGATCACCGCCAAGGCGAGGAGAAGCGTGAGGCCGACGACCTGGGCGTCGCGATCGAAACGTGTCGTGAGGAGGGCCGTCACCGGATAGATAAAAAAGGCAAGCCAGGCCACCATGAAGAGGCGGCCCAGCTTGATCCAGCGCGGAGTCAGGCTCATTTCGCCTAAGCCTAGGCGATCACTCCCTGGAGGTCGGCGCCCGTCAGGAACTTCTGCTCCCCGGTAGCCTTGACGTCGGAGAGCACCTTTCCGTCCTTGAGGCGAATGACGCGGTCGGTCTGAGCCGCCACGTCCATGTCGTGGGTCACCAGGACGAAAGTCACGCCGTGCTCGCGGTTCATGCGCCGCATCAAGGACACGATCTGCTGGCTGGTCTCGCTGTCCACCTCGCCCGTCGGCTCGTCGCCCAGCACCAGCGAGGGCCGGTTGATCAGCGACCGCGCGATCGCGACGCGTTGCTGCTCACCACCGGACATCTGGTCCGGTCGGTGGTGGGTGCGGTCTTTGAGGCCGACCTCTTCCAGCAGGGCGGCTGCGCGAGCCTTGCCATCTTTGCCGTTTTTGTGGTAGCGGAGCGGCAGCATCACGTTCTCGATGGCGTTCAGCCCCGGTAGCAGATTGAAGTCCTGGAAGACAAAGCCGATCTTCTTGCCCCGCAAATCCGCGCGCGCGCCGTCTCGGAGCTTGCCCGTGTCCATACCGTCGAGCGTGATCTGGCCGCTCGAGGGGCGGAGCAGTAGCCCCAGAAGGTCCAACGTCGTCGTCTTGCCGCTACCCGAGCGTCCCACGATCGAAACGAACTCGCCGGCTTCGATGGTCAGGTTGATGCCGTCGACGGCTTTGACCGTGGTCGCCGCTTGCTTGTAGTACTTGGTCAGGTCATGAAGTTCGATGCTTGCCATTGGTTGCCTCCTAGGCCGCCCGCAGCGCCCGAACCGGATCCATCCGGGAGGCACGCAGGGCAGGAATGATGCCGGCAGCGGCGCCGAGTCCGACGGAGAACAGGATCGCCACGATTACGAGCCGCCAGCTGAGCAGGAACAGGGTAAGGTTCGCCGACGCTGTGGCGGCGTTGATCAGGCTGGTCAGACCCCAACCGAGGAGCAGCCCGATGCCGCCGCCGATTGCGCCGATCGTGACCGCCTCCAGAAGATATTCGCGGAGGATGTGTCCGACTTTCGCGCCCACGGCCTTCTTCAAGCCAATCTCACGGACCCGCTCGGTGACGGCCATCAACATCGTATTGATAACCGAGAGGCCGCCCACGACGAGGGCGATGAGGGCCGCGCCGGTGGTGATGGCGGTGAAGATCGCACCGCCCGAGTTGAAGCTGGCGACGAGCACGCTCGGCTTGGTTGCCTTGACTCCAGGGACCTCGGCGTTGATTTTGTCCGCGAGCTTGTCGAGGTCCTGGCCCGGCGTGCCGTACACCGTCGCCCCATTGACGAGCTTGGTGGTGTCGATGCTGTTGCGGATGCTCGCCGGAAGCGTTTCCTTGAGGAGCATCTGGGCATCGGCGAGGGTCACGTACGCCCCCGTATCGGGAGCAGTCTGCGTCTTCGCGAGAACTCCGACCACGGTGAAGGTGTGGTTGACGAAGTCCGGCGGTGCGTCTTTCGCCCGGATGGGCAGGTCGATCGTGTCACCGACGTTCTTCTTGAACTCCGTTGCAAAGTCAGATCCCAGCACGACTTCGCCGTTGGCGTTGACCTCGCGACCCTGCGCAGTGTGGATCTTGAAGGCGCTGTAGGTGTTGGCCCGCGGGTCCGCGTTGGAGATGTAGTCTGGGATCCCGAAGGAAACCGTGTTGGTGCTGCCCGGCTTGGCCGTGACCTGCACATCAGGAAATGCCGCCGCGACGCCGTCGACCTTTTCCAGAGCCGCGACGCGGTCGAGTGTCAGCAGGCCGCCGCCGAAGGCGCCGATCGCCCCGCCCGAGCTGTCCGCGACCTGGACGTTCGACCCAAAGTAGGTCGCGCCGCCGGAGAGCAGCGCGTTGAACTTTTCGGCCATCGCGCCCATCGTCACCAGCGCGAGCACGCCGATCACGATGCCGCTGATGGTCAGGATGTTGCGCAGCTTGCGCCGCGTGAGATTTCGAATGATTTCCATTGCTCCTCCTCCTCGGGGGTTGCTGATTCTCGTCTTACGGCAGGCTACGGCCGCACCGTGCTTGAAACCAGTCTCAGCAGTCAGCTATTCCGGGTGACATGCGTCATGCGGCGGCGCGATTCCCTCCCCGCTCGCGGGGGAGGGCAGGGTGGGGCCATTGATCGAAAGCCTCGATGCTTGACTCGGCGATAGAGATCGTCTATATCTGAGCCATGCTGCTGGCGCAGGTCGAGGGCTTTCTCGAGGTCGCCCGCCGCGGGAATGTCAGTCGCGCCGCCGAGGCGATGTTCGTCACCCAGCCGACGCTCACCGCTCGCCTGCATGCCCTCGAGCGCGAGCTTGGCGAGCCACTCTTTGCCCGAACCCGCCGGGGTATGCGCCTCACGGACGCCGGCCGGGCCTTCCTGCCCTACGCCGAGCGCGCCATGCGGGCCGTGCGCGATGGCCGCCAGGCGCTGACCGACGCGCGCTCCGCTTCCGCTGGCCGGCTGGTGCTCGGCGCCGCCCCGGCAGTCAGCACCTACGTGCTACCAGGGCTCCTCCAGCGGTTCGCGGCCGCCTACCCGCGGATCGAGGTGGCCGTCCGAACGGGACACTCGGAAGACGTCCTGCAGATGCTGCTCCGCGAAGAGGTGCAGCTCGCTATGGTGCGGACGATGCGCCACCCCGACATCGAATCGATCCCGCTCTATGAAGAGGCGCTGGTGCTCGTCGTTCCGCCCGGCCACCCCTTTGCCAGGCGGTCGAAGGTCGGTATTGCCGACGTCGCGTCAGAGCGACTGATCTTCTTCGACCGCACGTCGAGCTACTACGAGCTGACCCAGTCCTTCTTTCTCAGCCTGGGGGTGACGCCGCGCGAGGTGATGGAGCTCGACAACATCGAGTCGGCCAAGAAGATGGTGGAGCGACGGCTCGGCATCGCCCTGCTTCCGCGCACCGCCGTCGCGGGCGAGCTTGCAGCGAAGACGCTGACCCAGGTCGCCGTGACCGATGCGCCGGCGATGTCGCAAAAGATCGTCGTCATCCGACGACGCGATCAGGGCCGGCCTTCGGGAACGGTTGCGGCGTTCCTCAACCTGGTGCGGGAATCCGACCCGGCCGCCGTTTAGACGACGCGGTCTTCGGGCAACGTCTCGGCGTACTCGTTGCCGAGCCGGGCGGCATCGTAGGCCTTGCCCACCAGGTGATGGTAGGGCACGCCCGAGAAGAAATGATGGCTGCGCGTGGGGAAGTCCTGGCCTTGCTCGAATTCCTTTCGCTGCAGCGCGATGTAGCCATCCTGCTGGTCCTTGGACATCGCCTGCAGCAGCACGCTCAACCCGTGACCTTCGGCGTGCTGCGCGCCGAGCGTGATGAAGATGAACTTCACGCCCATCTCGCCCAGCTCGGCGAACGTCATCGGGTTCGGATCCTTGAACCACTTGAAAGACGATGACCAGTTGAAGGCGAAACGGGCGTCCGGAAAGCGCTGCTTGATCTGCTGGGTGAAGGTCTCGACGGCGCCGCGGTCAGAGGTCGGAAACTCGCACCAGAGCAAGTCCGGGATGCCGCTGTCGAGGTAGCGCAGGCCGCGGTCGACGGCCAGCTCCATCTTGCGGAGCGGCTCGGGTGCGTCGACGGCACTGAGGCCGTCGGTGCGGGCGATGATGACGAAGTCGCGGTTGCCGAGGTCATCGGCGACCGCGCGCGCCATCCGCAGCTTGCCCACCATCTCATTGACCGCAATTAGGGCTTTGCCGCCGATGTGGCCGCATCGCTTGGGCAGCACCTGGTCTTCGATGTGGGCCGCCGCGACACCCGCGGTGACGTAGAGCTCGGTGGTGCGCTGGACGTTGAAGATGTTGCCATAGCCGCCGTCCATGTCCACGATCACCGGCGGGAGGTCGAGATGTCGTGGGGCGATGCCTTTCTCGGGTTCGCCCACCGCCATCGTCAGCTGGAACTTGCGCAGCCCGCTCACGGTGCGGCGGGCGGCATCGGCGATCTCGACGCTGGAGTACAGGTCCATATCGGTCGTCCCCAGGTGGCCGATGGCGAAGGAGTAGCCACTGAAGTAGACGGCCTTGAAGCCGTAATACATGACGAGCTGCGCGCCCATCGGATCGTAGACTCCCGGTCCGAAAAGGAACGGCTCGGTCTCGAGCAACTGCCGCATGCGGGTGCTGGGATGTACGAAACGCGAGGCGGGCACTTGGAAGCCGTCCGGCAGCAGCGGGCTGGGGACGAGCTTGGTAGTCGCTGGCGGCACGGCAACCGCGGGCATCAGCGTAGGCTTACTCGTTCCCGTGATCGCGTTCGCAGTCGTCCGGGCAGCCGCACTCTACGATCTCGGCCCGGCACTGGTAGTCGTCGCTGGCGGCGCTCTGGATGCTTCGCCCTTCCGTCCTGATCATGGGTGCAACTCTATCAACTAAGTACCCATCAGGTCCAATCGTTTCTCGCGATTGGCGCGATTAAGAAGGGCTATATCACGTGGAAACTGGCCGCCATCTCAAGACCGAGCGCAACCGCCGCCAGGAGCAGCAAAACCGCTACGATCCGGGCGTCGTTGGTGGCGGCGATCACCGCCTGCCGTGCCTCGCGCAAGCCGGCTGCCATCTCCCGACCGATGCTCTGAATCGCCGCTCGAACCGTCCGTCCTAGCGGCCCCTCGTGCGCGGCGGGCTGAGACAACCGACCACGCGCCGAAAAAAGTCCCATCTCGCTTCCCTCCTTCCCTGAGTTCGCCGAGCGAACGGGGCCTCCTGAGCGTCACCGTAGCAGATCACGCCTGGCCCACGTCAAGCCGCAACGGGGCCCGGGTCAGGCGCTGGGCGGCAGATTCCAGCGCTGGAAGACGGAATCGGCGTGCTCGTAGCCCAGCACACTGAGCGTCGCGGTTTGCAGCGCGTAGTGGCGTCCGCCGTCGGGCGGCTGACCGACCCAGCGCGAGGCGAGCACTCGCAGCACATGTCCGTGGGCGAAGATCAATACATCGCCGGAAACGCGACGGACTTCGGCGATGACGCGGTCGGCGCGGCGGCCAACATCGGCCGCCGTCTCGCCGCCGGGAGCGCCATCCCGCCAGAGTGACCAGTTTGGATGGATCGCCTCGATTTCTTTCGAGGTGAGACCCTCGTAGCGGCCGTAATTCCACTCGACCAGGTCCGGCACTATCCGGGCCTGCTCTCCATAGCCCGCCAGGCGGCAGGTCTCGAATGCGCGCACAAGTGGGCTCGTGAGGACGAGCGTAAATGTCCAGGGACTCAGGCGAGGGCCCAGCGCCGTGGCCTGGCGCCGACCCTCATCGGTCAGAGGAAGGTCGGTCGTGCCAGTATGCCGGCCGCTGAGACTCCATTCCGTTTGGCCGTGCCGCGCCAGCACCACCGACTGCGCCACCGGGTTGGTCTCAGCCGGTCCGGACGTCGATGCGCGAGGCGCCGCCGCTGATCTCGACGTCCAGGCGGTCTGACGCCGACGCATACCCCGGGCTCTGCTGCTCGAAGTCCCCACCGATGGCGGCGTAGGAGGAGCCGTTGATGCGCAGCCCACTGACGCCTCCACTCACCGCGACGCGCCACTGCGTGCCGGTCGGGGCCCGCAGCGTTAGATTGCTGACGCCACCCGCGATGTCGATCAGGACGGTGCCCTTCGGGCTGGGCAATTGCGCGTCTAATTGGTTGGCGCCGCCCGAAATCTCCACCTTGGCGAGTTGCAGCCGCCGAAGGTCGAGGTGGGCATTGGCCGCGCCGCCGCTGATCTTGATGGTCCAGGGGATGCGATCGGTCAGCGTGATCACAGCGTGCCGTCGCGCCGCACCGAACAGTCGGAGCGGAGAGAAGCCTGAGCGCTCGCCGATCGCCAGCGTGCCGTTCTCATGATCGAGGCTGATGGTCGGCGGATCGTCAGTGCCCGGGTACTCGACGTGGGCCTGGTAGAGGGAGTCGCCCAGGTTCGTCCCTCCCTGGATATCGACGGTGGCCCCGCTGTAGCCAAGATCGAGGGTTGCCGTGGTCAGACCGCCCAAGCGGTCGGAAAAGTTGGCTTGCCTGGTGCCGAAGTTGGTGGCCGGCGCCAGGGTGGCATAGGTCACCGCCGCGATGATGATCAGAACAGTCGCACCCAGCCCGATCATGGTGGCTTGCTGGCGCGGCAAGGTGTGATTGAGGATCAGTTGCAGACCGAGGATCACGAGCAGCAACGGCCAGAGATCGCCGAGCCGCAGGAGCGCGTCGGAGGTGATAACACCCACGTTTGCCAGCAGAATGATGGCTCCGATCGCGATCAGCAGCAGGGAGAGCAGCAGGCTGCGGTTCCGGTACACGGGTTCCTAGCGGCGGCGAGCCAGTACCAGCAGCCCTACCGCGATCAACACAACAGGGCCGACGATATCCCAGCGAATGCCGCGGAGCAGGCCGAGGTTGTCGACGAGCAGGTAGGCACCGAGCGCGATCAGGATGACGCCAGCCCACAGCCCTCTTGGCCGGTCGCGGAGGGCCGCTTCCCACCAGCCACCCCGTGCGGGCGGCATCGGACCACCGGGTGGCGGAGGCGAATCGGTCGGCGGTGACGTCGCCGTGGCGCCTTCGCGGGTGCGAAAGCCGGTGCGAAAGTCCTCTCTGAGTTCGTCACCCATCGCGCGAAGCCGAGTACCGACGCTCCGCGTGGCCGACGACGGCGCGCCCTCGGGCGGCTCCATCAGAAACCAGAGCACCAGGTAGAGGATGACGCCGATCCCCACACCGGGCGGGAGAAAGGCAAGGATGACGAAGACGATGCGCACCAGCAGCGCGTCGACACCGAAGTAAGCCGCGAGGCCCGAACAGACGCCCCCGACGATGCGATCCGACCCACGCCGCAAGGCGCCCCCGGTCGTCTCGCCCATGGCGCGGCAATTATCGCACGTCGTGTGCCCGCCAAAATAAGAGGGCGCGCCCGGCGCACCCTCGCCGCATCTCGAGCTGCTAGACGGCCCTCCGGCCGACCAGCAAGTTGTAGACGATGCCGATGATCGCCAGGATGAGGAGCAGGTGGATGAGGCCCCCGGCGACGTGGAGCGAGAAGCCCAGCAACCACAACACGAAGAGGACGACGACCACGGTCCAGATCAAACTCACCATAACGAACCTCCACTAAAGGATATCGTGCTATTTGATAGCAACGATATCATATTACAGCACGGTGGAGTTGGCGTCAACCAGAGTGGCCGTGGCCCGGACCCGGGCCTTGCGCCGGCTCTCAGCAGCCCGGCTCACCGGCATGGCCACAACAGGGCCTGGGGGGGAACCGCAGGCGATTTTGAATCAAGAGCCGCAGCTTGCGAGCGAGCGGCATCGGCTGGCGAAGATTGGCGACGAATGCACCTGGGGAGGCTTGCCGGTCACCCATGCTCCAATCCTATGATCAACGCATGGATGCCGCCCGTGCCAGGCAGCGCCTTCAGGACGCGCGGGCGCGCCGGCTCCGTCTCGCGCAGCGCCTCCGCGAGGACGAGGCCGACCCGGTCGAGGCGGGCGAGCTGTCGACGGTCGACCAGCATCCGGCGGAGCTCGGCAGCGAGACCTTCGAGCGGGAGCTTGAGCTGACGACGCTGACCATCGTCGAGGGTGAGTTGAAGGACATCGACGACGCCTTGGCCCGGCTCGATCAGGGCACCTACGGCATCTGTGAGGAATGCGGCAAGCCGATCGACGAGGCTCGGCTGGAGGCAGTCCCGTGGGCCCGCTACTGCATCGTCGACCAGGCCCGGATCGAGCAGGCCCTCAGCCGCCGCTAGTCCAGGTCTTTGACGACGTCCCCGCCGCGCATCACCATCCGCACGTGGCCCGGCTCCGCAAAGATGCCGGGGTCGCCGAGCGGATCGGCATCGAGGACGATGATGTCAGCGCGCTTGCCCTCCTCGATGGTGCCGACCTCCTTCTCCAGGCGCATCAGGGCCGCGTTCGTCCGGGTGGCCGCGATGATCGCGTTCATGGCGCCCATGACACGGGCCTGGCAGGCGATCTCCCTGCCTTTCTCGCCCTGCATATCGGCCAGCACATCGGATCCGGATCCGATCCGCAGCCCTTTTTCGTAGGCGAGTCCAAGGGAGTCGTAGGCGCCGGTCAGTCCTTGGCGGATCTTGCGTGCCATGTCCGCCGTCCAGCCGTCGCCCGGCTCGCGCGACGAGAGCAGCTCGTAGGTGATCACGGTCGGAACAAGGAAGACGTCGTCGGCGGCCAGCATCTGATCGGCGGTCGCCTCGTCCAAGAAATTGCCGTGCTCGATCGAGCGGACGCCGGCCTTCAGGCAATTTTGTATTGCCCTCGGCCCATAGGCGTGAGCCAGCACGTAGGTACCGACTGCTTGCGCCACGTCGACGGCGGCCGCCAGCTCCGGGACAGAGAACTGGACATGGTCCAGCTCATCGGTCGGAGACGCCGCACCGCCGCTCGCCATCACCTTGACCTGGTCCGCGCCGCGGCGTAGAACTTCGCGAGCGGCCCGACGAACGCTGTCGGCGCCGTCCGCGAGGATCGTCTCCGAGGTAAGTCCGGGTACGACCGGAAAGGTCGCGCGCGACGTTCGCTCGCGATGGTCACCGTGTCCGCCGGTCTGGGAGATAAAGGGGCCGCTGATGAAGATCCGAGGGCCGCGGATCAATCCGAGACGCACCGCTTCCTTGAATCCCCAGTCCAGCCCTCCCGCATCGCGAACCGTCGTGAAGCCGGCGTCGAGGGTGGCTTCGATCACTGCCTTGATTCTCAGCGCGAGTACGGCGGCCGGAAGAGCAGCCTCGGCGGCGGCATCGAGGTCGATCAGCGCCAGGTGAACGTGAGCGTCCAGCAGCCCGGGCATCAGGGTTCTGCCCTGGCAATCGATCACGCGCGCGTCCTTCGGTCCCGGCGGTCCGCTGCTCGCGCCGATCCGACGGATCCGTCCATCCTCGACGACTACGCGCGCGTCACGCTGGGGATCGCGGCCGGTGCAATCGATGATGGTGGCGTGCTCGAAGACGGCGCTCACGGCCCGACTAGTTTATCTACGCGGCGACGTAGGTCAGCAATAGATCGGTCGCAAAGGCGAGCAGGAATCCGAAGAGGATTCCCCAGGCCAGCGCCGCTGGGGAATTGAGCCGGCGGCCGATATGGAACATCTCGTTGACGACGTAGAGCAGGGCGCCGGCCGCCAACGCCAGGAAGAGGACATAGATATAGGTAGAGGTGAAGACGTAGCCGATCACCGTCCCGAGAAAGGTCGGCGCGCCGCCGATGAGCCCGGCGGCCAGGAGGAAGCCCCAGGACGGCATCAGCGTGTCGGTCGCCAGCGGCGCCGCGATGCCGAAGCCCTCGGTAACGTTATGGAGCGCGAAGCCGATCACCAGCACCAGCGCGAACGCGACTGCGCCGCTGGCCGCCGACTGGCCGATTGCCAGCCCCTCCGACAGGTTGTGCAGGCCGAGGCCGGTCGCGATCATCATCGCCAGCGTCCTGGGAGGGGCGGGTGGTGCGTGCTTGGTTCGACCGAACAGCCGGCCGTTGAAATACACCAGGCCGAGGAGTCCGAAGGCAAGCCCGGCGGCGAAGATCGCGACCAGCGGGGCGAAGCTGCGATCGCCGTGATGCGTGGCCGTCAGCGCGGTCTCGATCGGGCCCACGGCGTGGGTGAGGATGTCCCAGAGCAGGAAGAGGAGTACGCCGGTTGCGACCGCGTTCAAGAAGCCCTGAACGGTGCGCGAGATGCCGCGAACGCGCCCGATCGGAAGGCCGATGAAGATGGTGGCGCCGGCGATGGCGCCCAGCGCGGCGGCGGCGGCGTGACTCATGACCGTATAGTGTTAGCAGGTGCGAAGCCTACGATTAGTTAACGCTAACACACGTTCCCCTCAACCCTCGGAGGTGATAGCCCACTACCTGGAAGCGATCTATTACATCCGGGCGGAGGGCGAGGTCGTGCGCAGCGCGCGCCTGGCGGACTGGCTGTCGGTCAGCCGGCCGACGGTGACGGTGGCGCTTCGGCGGATGGTCCGCGACGGGATGGTCCGGCTGAACGCGCACAAGGAAATCCAGCTGACGGCGCGCGGAGACGCCGCAGCGGCGGCCATCGTCCGGCGGCACCGGATCGTGGAGCGGTGGATGACCGACGTGCTCGGCCTCGACTGGGTGGCGGCCGACGCCGAGGCCGAGCGCCTCGAGCACGCCGTGTCCGAGGTGGTGGAGGAGAGGCTCTACCGCACCCTCGGCGGACCGAAGACCTGCCCGCACGGCAATCCGATCCCGGGCCATTCGACCATGCGGGCGAACGAACTGCGGCTGTCGGCTCTGGGGCCGGGCGACACCGGAACCATCACGAGGATCTCAGAGGTGGCGCAGCGCGAAGCTCCGCCGCTGCTGCAATACCTTCACGAGCGGGGCCTGCATCCCGGAACGCCGATCACGGTCGAAGAGGTCGACGAGATCGGCCGGACGATGAGGCTACGGGCGGCGCGACAGCTGACGCTCAGCTACGAAACCGCCTCGAAGCTCTCGGTCGTGCGCTCGACTAAGCCGAGATCGCGACAGGTTTCCGCTCCTCGCTGACGGCTACCGGCTTCACGGTCGTCGCCGAGTGGGGCAGGACGAGCCAGCCCGCGAAAACCACGACGCTGCAGATCACGGCGATAACGGTTGTCGCGTCCATGAGTTCTCCTCCTACTTAATTGGCGTGGATGCTGGCGTACGCGGGTTCGCCGTGTTGCGAGAGGTCGAGGCCCAGGATCTCTTCGTCCTCGTGCACGCGCAAGGGGACGAACAGGTTGACGACTTTGAGGATGACGAAGGTGCCGGCAATCGACCAGCCCCAGGCGGCGCCGATCGCCACCAGCTGGATCAGGACCTGCTTCGGGTTGCCGTAAAAGAGACCGTTGGCGGCGGTCGAGTTGATCGCGACGGTGGCGAAGAGCCCGGTCGCCAGCGCACCCCAGGTTCCACCGATGCCGTGAACCGCCCAAACGTCGAGGGCATCGTCGACGTGGATCCGCTCGCGCAGCTGGATGGCCAGGTAGCAGACCACGCCCGCGCCGAACCCGATCACGATCGCGCCCATCACGTTGACAAAGCCTGAGGCCGGAGTGATGGCGACCAGGCCGGCGACCGCACCGGCTGCCGCACCGATCACGCTGGGCTGCTTCTTGTGCCACCAGCTGACCGTCATCCAGGTGAGGGCGGCCATCGCGGCCGCCGTATTGGTGACGACGAACGCGCTCGTGGCAAGCGCGCCTGCGCCCAGCGCACTGCCCGCATTGAAGCCGAACCAGCCGAACCAGAGCAGGGCCGCGCCCAGCACGGTCATGGTGGCGTCGTGCGGCTCGACCTTCTGCTTACCGAAGCCGATTCGCCGGCCGAGCACGAGGGCGGCGACCAGGGCCGACACGCCGGAGCTGATGTGGACGACGGTCCCGCCGGCGAAGTCAAGCGCGCCCAGCTGGTGCAGCCATCCCCCCGCGCCCCAGACCCAGTGTGCGATCGGGTCGTAGACGAAGGTCGCCCAGAGCAAGGAGAAGAGCACGAAGGCCTTGAAGCGCTGCCGTTCAGCGAACGCGCCGCTGATCAGTGCGGGCGTGATGACGGCAAACATCATCTGGAAGAGCATGAAAGCCTGGTGCGGGATGGTGGGCGCGTAATCGGCATTCGGCGTGAAGCCGACGTTGTTCAGGCCGATCCAATCGAGGCCGCCGATGATATGGAACTTGTCCGGTCCGAAGGCGAGGCTGTAGCCCCAGAGAACCCACTGGACACTGATGAGGCAGAGGATGAAAAAGCTGTGCATGATGGTTGAGAGGACGTTCTTCCGGCGGACGAGCCCGCCGTAGAAGAAGCCGAGTGCCGGCGTCATCAACATCACGAGCGCAGCCGAAGCCAGGACCCAGGCGGTATCGCCACTATCGATTTTCATTCCGGGATTGTCCGACGGCAGGCCCGTCGGCGGTAATGGACCGAGGTCACGGAAATACGCGGCGGAGATCGTGCGCTCCGCACAAATCAACCGGCGGGGTGCCAGGTGCGGTTGTCGTGGCAGAAGTGGATGGCGGCGGGTTTCCGCCGGCGGAGCTTGTCCAGCGACTGGTGGAACGTCGGGACGTCTTCCATCATCCCCCCGAGTGGCGCCTCACCCTCGAACATGCTGACCGTCCAGCAGGCATCCCCGGTCAGCAGCGCCGGACCCACGCTGGTATCGACTTCGACGCTTTGATGGCCCGGGGTATGGCCGGGGGTCGTGATCACCCGGACGCCGGGCACGATCTCGCGCTCGCCGTCGAGGAGCTCGACGCGGGCGCCGGCGAAGTCGAGCCACTCCGCGGGCGTATCCGCGTAGCGCTGCCGGCCCTCGTACTCCAGTCGCTGTACGTAAAACGGCGCCTGCGGAAACACGGCGTTCTGCCCGCAGTGGTCGAAGTGGAGGTGCGAGTTGATCACCCAGCGGATGTCCGAGGGATCGACATCGTGCTCGCGCAGCGCCTCTGCCACCGAGGCATTGACCGGGCGGTAATCCTTGATCAACTCCAGCGGCGTGCCATAACCCGTGTCGACCAGTCCCGCGCCGGCGGGGTGCTTGATCAAGAAGCCATGCACCGGGATCTCAAGAGACATGTCCGCCAGCCAGATGTGGCCGAGATTCAGTCGGACGATCGCTTCCGGCGGCAGCGCCACCCCGCGATGCTAGCTCTAGGCTTTGAGCAACGGCAGGATTTCGTAGCTGCCGCCGAGCAGGTCGCTGGCCGGGGCCTTCAGGTATCCCTGCAACACGGAGGCGTAGACCGACCGGAAATCCGTCGTGAATTTCAGGTTGCCGTTGTCCAGGGCGCCGAGACTCGGCTGCTCGCCGTAGAGGCCGCCTTTGACCGGGACGCCCAGCAGGAACATCGGTGCCGCGGTGCCGTGATCGGTGCCCGCGCTGCCGTTTTCTTTGACCCGCCGTCCGAACTCGGACCAGGTCATGACCAGCACCCGGTCGCCCAGACCGTGCCCTTGGAGGTCCTGCATGAACGCCGACAGCGCCATATCGAGGTCAAGCAAGAGCTTGTCGTGGACCGGCTTCTCGCGGGCATGGTTGTCGAAGCCTCCCAGCGTCACGTGCGCGACCCGGACCCCGAGCCCGGAAACGATGGTTTCCGCAACCAGCTTGAGCGAGCTCGCAATCGGGCTGTTGGCCGGGTAGCTCGCCTTCGCCTGGTAGGTCGCATCGGTCGCCTGGAGTGCGTGCGAGGCCTGCAGCGCCTCGTTCAGCGTGGCATCGAACAAGGCGCCGAAGGGCGCCGGTGTGGCGCCTTTGAACGCGCCATAGAACTTCATCAGCGGGTTTTCGACGTCGACCTGGGTTCCATGCTCGTTGACCGGCTGCAGCCGGAACGTCTTCAAGGATTGCAGCGCGGTCACCGGCGTGCTGGAGCGGAGCTCGGGCGGCACCAGTGGCCCGGCGCTCACGCCTTCCAACGCATGGTTCGGGGACTCACCCACCTTGTCGAGGTAGTTGAGGTAGCGGCCGAGCCAGCCGTCGCCGATGCCGCTCTTGACGTTGGCGGTCTCCCAGATCGACATCGAGGCAAAATGGGATAGGTTCGGGCTCGGGTAGCCGACGCCCTGCACGATGGCGAGCTGTCCGGCGTCGAAACTTGCCTTGAGGCCCTTGAGGTTGGGGTGCAGGCCCAGCTGGCTGTTCAGCGGGAGGACGCCCTGGTCCTGCCGGAGCGTCGGCCGCGCGTCATGGTACGCGCCGTCGGAAAAAGGGATCACGGTGTTGAGGCCGTCGTTGCCTCCGGCCAGCTGCACCAGCACCAGGACGCGGTCGCTGGGCGTCGCGTTGGGGGAGTCGGCGGCGGCGGCGGCCAGGCCGTTGGCGAACACCGACGGCACCGCCGATCCGGCAACGACCGGGATCAGGCCTTGCTTGATGAAGTCGCGGCGGCTAAACATGGTTGCTCATCTCCATCAGTTCAGTTGGAATTCGGGCGTTGCCAGCACCATGAACAGCAGGCCGGCCTGGTACTGGGGATGCGCGGCCTTAAACGCCTGCAACCCATCTTTGGTTGCGGGGCTGAGGTTGCCGTCCACCAGGGTGCTTGTCAGCTGGTCGAGAGTCGAACCGGAGGATGACGGGAGCATTCGCTGCGTGGCGCCGTTGACGAAGTTGAGCCGCGTGAGCAGCGTCGCGCTGTTGATCCAGGAGGTGCCGGCCGGCCACCCGGCGACGTTCGGGGGGTAGAAGAGCACCTGGCCCATAGCGGCCGACGCAGTGGCGGCGGCGCCGTAGGCCCTGGCGTCGCTACCGGTCGCCCGCAGGGTCTGGGCAGCGAGCTCCGCCGGGCTCTTGATCAGGGCACGGTAGGCCTTCGGTGAGTAGAAGGCATCCATGGCAAAGATTTCCCGGACCACGGCCCCCACGTTGTAGCGCGATTGCTGGAAGGTGTCGGCAAGGTGACGCACGATCTCCGGCTCGGGACTGGGATAGGCAAAGAAGGTGAACAGGCGCGTCGAGAGCCGCTCGGCCGTCGCGCGCAGCGGCACCAGCATCTCGACGATATCGCCGCCCGTGAAGTTTCCGGTCTTCCCCATGAAGGTCTTCAGTCCGCTGTCGAAGAACCGTGGATTGAAGGCCGAATCCGTCGTGTAGCGCAGTTGCTTGCCGCCGGTGAGCGTCCAGCCGGTGAAGGCACGGGCCGACTCTCGAACATCGTCCTCGGTGTAGTGCCCGATGCCGGTGGTGAACAGTTCCATCAGCTCCCGCGCATAGTTCTCGTTGGGCTTGCCTTTGCGGTTGGTCTCCGTGTCGAGGTAGACCATCATCGCCGGGTCTCTCGATACCGCCTTGAGCAAGTCGTCGAAGTTGGCGAGGGCCATCTTCCGAAAGAGCTGGTTCTGCGTGTACATCTGGGCCGGACCGGCCTTGTCCAGTCCGCTGGTCAGCAGCCCGTGCCAGAAGAGGGTCATCTTTTCCTCGAGCGGTCGCGCCGTCTGCACCATGCGTTGCAGCCACCATGCCTGCACCGCGCCCGCATTCGGACCCTTGTCTGAGGTGAGGTCGAGCGTTGGAAGCTGGGACTCGAGTCCGGCATTGGACGTCTGCAGGTAGTTCAGCACCGCCCCGGTCATCGCCGTACTGGTCATCGCGGCGTAGCGATCGAGCTCGGCGCTGGTCGCACCGAAACCGGCGCGCCGGAGCAGATGCGCGGCCCGGACGCGGGGGGTACTGAGCGCACCCTGGTAGCCGTGGGTATAGTCCCGCACCCGGTCCAGGATCTGTGATAAGTCATTGCCTTTCCACAGCGCGGCGAGCGCGGCTGCCGTTGCGCCCGCGGCTCCCGTGGCGAGTACGGTCCGCCGCGATACGGGCCGCTGCCAGATCGGCCGAGACCTCGCCGCGGGCGGCGTCGCAATTGGAGCGTCGTCCATGGTCAATTCGTAGGCTATGGCTCGAGCGTGAACTCGGCCTGAGAGGCCCCTTAGAAGGTTCAACGGAGCTTCGCCACCCGCTCCGGCGGGCTGATCGGCTAGTAGCCTGGCGGTGCGGCGGAGGAGCTTGTGGCCGGGCCCGATCCGTTCGAGGAGCCGCATCCGGCGACGCCCACGACCAGGAGCATGGAGCCGAGCAGGACGACGATCACACGCCTCATCTCTTTCTAGGTTACGCGGGCAGGTTACGCTTTGGCGCCAATCGGAAGGGCGTCCATATACTGGACCGAGAGGCATGTCGGAGCAGCCGATGTCGCGCGAATCGATCGAGAAGAAGCCCCGCACCCGCGGCGCGGACAGCGTCGTCGCATCCGTTTGTCCCTATTGTGCGGTCGGCTGCAGCCAGCTCGTCTACGTAAAGGACAAGCGCATCATCGACATCGAGGGCAATCCCGACTCGCCGATCAACGAAGGCACCCTCTGCCCCAAGGGCGCCTCAACCTACCAATACGTCGTCAATCCCAACCGCGTGACCACCGTCCTCTATCGCGCACCCTACGCTGATCACTGGGAGCATCGTCCGCTCGAGTGGGCGATGGATCGGATCGCGCAGCGGATCAAGGAAACGCGCGACGAGACCTTTGTTGAGCGCTCCGAGGATGGCAAGCTCATCAACCAGACGACCGCCATTGCGACGCTGGGCGGCGCCACCATGGACAACGAAGAGAACTACCTGATAAAGAAGCTCTTCAACGCTGGCCTGGGGATCGTCTCGATTGAAAACCAGGCCCGTATATGACATAGCGCGACCGTCCCCGGTCTGGGGACGAGCTTCGGACGAGGCGGGGCGACCACCTTCCAGCAGGACCTCGCCAACGCCGACGCCATCCTCATCATGGGCAGCAACATGGCGGAAGCCCACCCGGTCGGATTTCGCTGGCCGATGAAAGCGAAAGAACGCGGAGCGACCGTCATCCACGTGGACCCGCACTTCAGCCGGACCTCGGCCAGCGCCAACCTCTACGTGCCGACCCGGGCAGGGACCGACGTCGCGTTCCTCGGCGGCTTGATCAACTATGTGCTGACGAACGACAAGTGGTTCCACGACTATGTCCTCGCCTACACAAACGCCTCGAGCATTATCACGAGTGAGTATCGCGACGCCGAGGACGGCGACGGCCTTTTCTCCGGGTTCAACGCGGAAAAACGGACCTACAGCAACGACAGCTGGGTCTACGAGGGACCGCCGATGGAGGGCGCCGAGGATGCCGGCTCGCACAGTGGCCACGGCCAGGAGGGCACCAGTCCAGCCAAGCACCGGCCGAACCGAGACGAAAGTCTGCAGCACCCCCGCTGCGTCTTCCAGATCCTCAAGCGGCATTACGCTCGCTACACGCCCGAGATGGTCGAACGGATCTGCGGCACGCCCCGCGAACTCTTTCTTCAGGTGGCCGAAACCATGGCCAAAAATTCGGGCCGAGAGCGGACGGCGGCGATCGTCTACGCGGTCGGTTGGACGCAGCAGAGCTTCGGACCGCAGATTATCCGCGCCGCCGGGATCTTGCAGTTGCTGTTGGGCAACATGGGCCGCCCCGGCGGCGGGATCATGGCGATGCGTGGCCACGCGTCGATCCAGGGCTCGACCGACGTTCCAACTCTCTTTGATCTCTTGCCCGGCTACCTGCCCCAGCCCTCCACGCTCAAGGACGACCAGACGCTGCAGAGCTATCTCAAAGGCGCGACGGTTAACGCGGGGTACTGGGCGAATCTGCCCAAGTTCATGGTGTCACTACTCAAGGCTTGGTACGGAGAGGCGGCCAGCAAAGCCAACGACTTCGGCTACGACTGGGTGCCCAAGATCACCGGTGACCACTCGCACATCTCGACGGCTGCGGCGATGGCCGACGGCAAGGTAAACGGCTTCATCGTCTTCGGCCAGAATCCCGCGGCCGGAAGTCCAAATGCGAAGTTACAGCGCAAGGCGCTGGCCCAGCTCGACTGGCTGGTGACGATCGATCTCTTCGAGACGGAGACCGCGGCCTTCTGGTATGCGGCGCCCGAAGCTCCCGACCCGGGCAAGATCAAAACGGAGGTCTTCATGATCCCGACGGCGGCACCCGCCGAAAAAGACGGCACGTTTACCAACACGCAGCGACTGCTCCAGTCCCACGACAAGGCGGTCGACCCACCGGGCGATGCCCGTTCAGACCTCTGGTTCGTCTATCACCTCGGCCGGCGGCTTAAGCAGCTCTATCGGGACTCGACAAATCCGCGAGACCAGGGGTTGCTCAACCTTACCTGGGACTACTTGCCCGAGCGCCCGGACCCGCAGTGGCGCGTCCGCGACGAGCCGTCGGCTGAAAAAGTCCTGATGGAGATCAACGGCTACACCCCAGGCGACAAAAAGCAAATTAATGACTTCGAGCGCCTCAAGGACGACGGTTCGACGGCCTGTGGTGTCTGGATCTACTCCGGGGTCTTCCCAGAGCCAGGAAAGAACATGGCGCGCCGGCGCGTCCCGAGCCGCGACAACTATGTCAGTCCGGAGTGGGGATTTGCCTGGCCGGCGAACCGTCGCATCCTCTACAACCGGGCATCGGCGGACCCGGCGGGCAAACCGTGGTCAGAAAGAAAAAAATACGTCTGGTGGGATGCGGCGGCCGGCAGCTGGACCGGGGTCGACGTTCCCGATTTTCCTTTGAAAAAAGCACCGGACATGCCGGCCAAAGAGCAGGGCAGCGGCATGGACCTCCACTCGGGTGCCGACCCCTTCACGCTCAAGCCGGACGGACGTGGCTGGCTGTTCGCGCCCAGCGGGTTGAAGGACGGGCCGTTGCCGACCCACTACGAACCCCTCGAATCGCCGGTTACCAATCTGCTCTACGACCAGCAGAGCAGCCCGGTCGCGAACCGGCTCACCCGCCCGGACAATCGACTGAGTGCCCCGGGCGATCCGCGCTTCCCGCACGTCGCGACGACGTATCGGGTCACCGAGCACTACCTGTCGGGGGTGATGTCGCGATGGAACTCCTGGCTCGGCGAGCTGATGCCGGAAATGTTTGCCGAGATCAGCCCCGAGCTCGCCGCCGAGAACGGCATCGAGAATGCCGGCTGGATGGTCGTAAGCTCGGCGCGCGGCGCGATCGAGTGCAAAGCCCTGGTTACGGAACGGATGCGTCCGCTCGAGATCGACGGCCGCGCCGTCCACGTCGTAGGCATACCCATCCATTGGGGCTACAAGGGGCTGGTCAAAGGCGCCATCGCGAATGAGCTGGTGGCAATGAGCGAGGAGCCCAACGTCTACATTCAGGAAGACAAAGCCTTCACCTGCAACATCCGCAAAGGTCGGCTGCGATGATCGACGCCTACAGGCGGCTGATGAACGTCGAGCCAGCGCCCCCACCGAAAAGAGCCAGGGGCTTCTTCACCGATACCAGCCTGTGCATCGGCTGCAAGGCGTGCGAGGTGGCATGCAAGCAGTGGAACCAGCTGCCCGCCGACGGGTTCGCGATGACCGGCAACAGTTACGACAACACCGGGACGTTGGGGGCGACGACCTGGCGCCACGTCCAGTTCATCGAGCAAGCGAAAGCCAATTCGAGCCGGCAGGATCAGCGCTGGCTGATGATGTCGGACGTCTGCAAGCATTGCGCCAATGCGGCCTGCCTCGAGGCCTGCCCGACCGGGGCGCTGATCCGGACCGAGTACGACACCGTCTACGTCCAGCAGGACATCTGCAACGGCTGTGGTTTCTGCGTGCCGGCCTGCCCCTTCGGGGTCATCGACCGCGCCCCCAAGCACGGCCAGTTCGAGGCGGGGACGGCTCACAAGTGCACGCTCTGCTACGACCGCCTCAAAGACGACATGACGCCTGCCTGCGCCAAGTCGTGCCCGACGGAATCGATCCAGTTCGGCGACGTCGAGGAGCTACAGCAACGTGCGAGGCATCGCCTCGCCGAGTTGAAAGCGCGCGGGGAGACAAAGGCCGAGTTGTATGGCATGCCCGAGGGCAAAGAGGCCACCGAGGTCGGCCCGCTACACGCCTTCTTTCTGCTGCTGGACAAGCCGCACACGTACAACCTGCCGGAAATCCCGCGTCTGCCGCGCAAGACAATGGCGCAACGCTACGGGTGGAGCGCCGCGGTCGGCGTCGGGTTCGCGCTGGTCGGCGCGCTGGTGTTCCGTGGACGCCGCTAAATTCCCTCCCCCTCCCGCGCGTCCGGGGCTGGGTAAGGGAGGGGGCGGTGGAGGCTACTACAACTATCCTGTCGTTCGGCGTCCGGTGTGGACCTGGGAAGTGCCCACGTATTTCTGGTTGGGGGGAATGGCGGCCGGCGCTTATGTCACCAGCTCGCTGGCGCAGAATTTCGGCTCGCCAGACGACCGGCTCGCCACCGCCGCGGGGTATTACCTGGCGGCCGCGGCGCTCCTGCCCTGCGCCCCGCTCCTGGTTGCCGATCTCGGCCGCCCCGATCGTTTTCATCACATGCTCCGCATCTTCAAGCCGCTCTCGCCGATGAATCTCGGCGCCTGGACCTTGACCGGCTTCACGCCAATCGCGTTTGCGCGCGCCGCTTCGCAGGCGGCCAGCACCGGTCTCCTTCGCGGCCCGCTTGGAGCGCTGTCGCGGCTCGTGCCCACCCGGCTCGCGGAGCTGGCCGGTTGTGTATTGGGTCTGACGCTCGCCGGTTATTCTGGCGTCCTCCTCGCGGCGACCAACGTCCCGTTATGGGCGAAGAGCAAATTGCTCGGCGGCGTGTTCATGGCGTCGGCGCTGGCCAGCGGCTCGGCCGCGGTCACACTGCAGGCCGCGAGCCGCGGCGCCCCCCATGCGACGTTGCACCGGCTCGCCATGCTCGAGTCGGCGGCATCCGCGGGCGAGATCGCGGTACTGGCCGCCTACCTGATGCAGTCTGGGAGAACCGCGCGTCCGCTGACGAGGAATCGATTCGCCGCGCCGTTCTGGTTGGGCGCCGTTGGTGCGGGCGCCGTGCTTCCGTTGCTGCTGCATCGATTGGCCGGCGGTCGCCGCGGCGGGGCTCTGCAATCCTTGTCGGCGGTTGCATCGCTGTGCACCATCGCGGGATCCCTTGCGCTGCGCTGGAGCATCTTCGAGGCCGGGAAGGATTCCTCGGAAGACCAGTCGGCATCCTTCGAGCTGTCCAGCGACTGACGGTGCGACAAATCGACCTCAATGCCGACGTCGGTGAGGGAGACGCAGAAACGGACGCGGCACTGCTGCCGCTGATGACCTCAGCCAACGTGGCATGCGGACTGCACGCTGGCGACGCACACACCATGCGGGCGACCGTCGCCCTCGCCCAGCGGCACGGGGTCGCCGTCGGCGCCCATCCCGGTTATGACGATCGCGAGGGTTTTGGCCGGCGTCCAATGCACCTGGCCGCTGAGCACATCGAGGATCTCCTGGTCCACCAGCTTGGCGCGATCGACGCCATCGCGCGGTCCGAGGGGGCCATCGTCCGTCACGTCAAGCCTCATGGCGCGCTCTACAACCAGGCCGAGGCGGACGACGCCCTTGCGGCGGCCATCGTCGCTGCCGTTCGCGCATTCGATCCCAACCTCCGAATGGTCGGACGCGCCGCGTCGGCGATGTCGCGCGCCGCGGCGGCGGTTGGGCATCTGTTCACGCCCGAGGCCTTTGCCGACCGGCGCTATCGAACGGACGGCTCACTGGTACCGCGTTCCGAGGCGGGCGCGGTACTCACCGATCCCGAGGCGGTCGCGCGCCAGGTTCGATCGCTTGTCACTCATGGTGAAGTTGTGGCAAGCGACGGCAGCCACGTTCCAGTTGCGTTTGAAACCCTGTGCCTTCATGGGGATACGCCTGGCTCCGCCGTGCTGGCGGCCCGCATCCGCCGCGAGCTGCAGGCCCTTGGGGTAAGCCTCTCCGCGCCGCATTCGCCAGGCGCCGATATCATCCGGCCCTGATCGGGGTCCTGGTGCTATCGGTCGCGGCCTCCGCCTTCCTCGGGCACCAGTTGGGATCCTCGACGCCAAAGCCGGGAACCAGTCCGACGCGGCAGCTCACGGTCGTCGATCCCTATGCGACCGGCGGCAGCTGGTACAAGGGCAACCTGCACGTCGCCTCGGTGCGCGGCGTCGGTAAGGACCTGCCGAAGGCGCTGGGGGACTGGTACGCGGCGCACGGCTACGCCTTTCTCGGCATCAGCGACATGAACACCTACACCTGGCCGGAGGAGTACGGCAACCGTGCTTTTCCGGGCGTGGCGACGGTGGACGCGACCTATCCCTTCGCCGATGTGCTGGCGATTGGTATGGACCACTGGCGGCCCGCGCAGACGGTGCAGGGTGCGATCGACTGGATCGCGGCCGACGGCGGTCTTCCCGTTCTGGCGGCACCACTGTCGCCGGCCAAGCCCCAATCGCTTCTCGCCGTCATGGGTCTTCAGAGCCTCTACGGCCTTGAGGTCTATGACGCCCGTCTGGCGCTCGGAGACGCGGGTGTGGCCGATGCCACGGCGTTGTGGGACCGGTTGCTCTCCGCTGGAAATCGCGTCTTCGCTCTTGCCGGTGATGACGCCACCGGCGTGAGCGATCCCGCCATCGGCGGCGCCTGGATCAGCGTGCTCGCCTCCAGCAACGATCAGCTATCACTGCTGAGCTCGCTGCGGCGCGGGGCGTTCGTCGCCTCGAGCGGCGCCGAGTTCACCAGGCTGACCGTTGCCGGGTTGACGATCAGCGCCGAGGCGGCGCCCGGCACGAGCCTGCGCTTCATCGGCCGCGGTGGCCGGCTGCTGCGAGCCATCAGCGCCAACTCGGGATCCTACCGCGCCACCGGTAATGAAGGGTATGTCCGGGTGGAGGCAATCCGCGACGACGGCGCTCGGGCCTGGAGTCAGCCGTACTTCATCACCTGGCGGTGATCCTAGGGCGTGGTCTGAACCGTGACGTTCACGCCGCTACCGCCGCCGGTGCGGAACCAGTGCCCGGCGCCGAAGAAGCCGTACCAGGCCAGCAGCAGGATAAGCACGATGACGACCATGGCAAATATGGCCACCACGCTGGCGGACGACCCGTTACCGGCCTGGCGGCGCAATCTCGACGATTTCAAATTGCTCACCTCCTTGTTTTTCACCATAGGGAGGTGGGCGCCTGCCGAGCTAGTGCCCGAGTTGAGAACCTAGCGGAGCTCGGCCGCCGCCGTCTGGGATTGGGCCGTCGGGCTGGCGCCGAGCACGGTCGTGAACTTCCAGACGATGTGGCCGGCTCTGCCGTTCAGCGTGTAGCTGAGGTCGGCCGTGTAGGTGGTGCCGGGTTTGAGTGGGACGTTGGCCATGTAGGCGAAGGAATTCTCCATGTCGGGCTGGTTCGGCAGCAGCGTGACCCCGGGCAGGTCCGTTCCCGCTGGATCGCGCAAATGGAAGGCGCCGACCGTTACCGGCGCATTCCGGTCAAAGGTGGCGGTCACCGGGTAGCCGATCGGATAACTGGCGTTCGGCGCCGGGTCCGGGATTTCGTTGCCGTTGAAAGCGGCCGGCACGCTGACCTGGTTGGCCGCGGGATAGACGATGACGCGTCCGGTCGCGCGCTCGCGGTAGGACATGTCCATCACCTGGACGGTCATCGGTCCGAGGTAGGCATCGCCGTAGCCCAGCTCCACCAGATCCGCCCGCAGCAGCGGAAAGCGGTGGTAGACCGAGTCGATCCAGTCGGCCACCGCTCCCGCGGGCTCGGCCCGATGGGTGATGACCTCCGCCATCGATCGCTGCGGATAGCCGAAGTGCTGCGCCCGGCTCAGGACGTTGTCTCCCGTGTACCCCTGGCCGGTCGACTCCTCCTTGTGGATGCCCAGGTCGCGAATGCTCGGCAGCGCCCCGTTGAAGAAGGTGTAGAAGGCATGCGCGAGGGCGGCCTGGTGAACAATCGGCGTGCTGGTGACCGGCGTCAGCCCCGCCAGCCGCCGGTAGCGATTGACGGTATCGAGAGCCACGGCCTGCCGGTCGAGAGCGGCCTTGTCGAGGTCGACGAAGGTGGCAGCAGGCGCGGTGCTCGACCCGCCTGGCGCGACGGTCTGCGTGGCCGCCTGCGTGGCGGCGGTTTCGTCTTTGGCCAGGTAGCGCAACACGGCCACCAGGAACGCGCCGGCCTCCTGGTCGGTCGGTTCGGCCGCGATGGCGGCGCGCTCGTCCTTCGCGGAAGTCGTTCGATCCTTGTCCAGGGCAACGGCGATGTCGCCCAGCACCTTGAGGTCGAGGGCGCTGCGCGGTTGCAGTTTGAGCGCGGCCTCGTAGGCGGCCTTCGCCACGCTGTAGTCCTGGGCGAACAGGGCGACGTCGCCTAACTGCTCGCGCAAGCCGGCGTCATCCGGCGAGAGTGTGGCGGCCCGCTTGAGGAAGTCGGTGGCGGCGTTCAGGTCCTGGCGGGCGATCGAAAACCGAGCCAGCTCCAGCAGCCGTTCGACCCATTTCGGCTGCGCGCCGGCGGCCAGCTTGAGGTGATTGAGCGCCTGTGGATAGTCCTTCTGGTCGCGGTAGTAGTTGCTCCAGTTACGTTCGACCTCGCCTTGGTCGTAGGCCGATCCCTTCTTGGCGAGGTCAGCGCCCTTGGCGAGCTGCGCCTTGGCCTCGTCGTAGCGGCCGACGTCGGCGAGCGCTTCGCCGAAGAAGGCGCGGGCGAGCGCCGAGCTCGGCGCGGCCTTGACGGCGGCGGCGCCATCCCGTGCCGCCGATGGGAGGTCATTGTTCCAGTCTTCGACGCGGGTCAGGACGGCGAGCACGAAGCCGTCGCTGGGAGCGAGCTTCTGCGCCTTGAGCGCCTCGTCGAGGGCGGGCTTCTGTTTGGTCTGGTAGTTGAGCACGAGCGCGTAGGTGGCATGGTCTTTGGCGTCTTGCGGGTGTGCCCGGATGAGGTCCTGGAGCTGGGTGGTCGCCGCGGCGTACTTGTTCTGAAACATGAGCTCGAGCGCCGAGTTCGCGCTCGGCCCCGCGGGCTTGGCGACAACCGGATCGCAAGCGACGAGCAGGGCAGCAGCAATAAGGAGTACCGCGCCGCGCCGCCTCACGCCCCCAGTTTATCGAGCGCTTATTAGTAACCCGTGAGCCACGGTTTGCATTTCCCACTCCCGCGTGCGGGAAGGGCAGAGTGGGGGCGTGTAACGAGATTGTCACTCCGGCATGGACTTCGCCTTTGCGCCCGTCACCTATTGTGCGGCCCATGACGGAGCGTGCGCGTAAGGTCGAACCGGGCCGGCTCCGTGTCATCGCGGGTGGCAGTCCCACCCCGGCCCCCTCGTACCGCCTGCTGACGCAGGTCAGCGCCGCACTCAGCACCTCCCTCGATCTCGACCGCACGCTCAAGGAGATCCTGGAGCGGATGAATGCCCTGGTCGCCTTCGATGCGGCCACCATCTTTCTGCTCGACGACGCCGGGCGCGAGCTGGACGTGAAAGCGGCGCTGGGGGTCCCGGTGGCGTTGAAAGAGGTGAAGAGCTTCCAGGTGGGCGAGGGCGTCGTCGGCTGGGTCGTCCGTCACGGTGCGACGGCGTTGATCCAGGACTCCTCGAAAGACGCCCGCTACAAAGTGACTGGTCCCGAGCGCCGGGCTAAGACGGTGCTCGCCGCGCCGCTGCGCGCGCAGGATAACCTGCTGGGTGCCCTGGTCCTGGTCCGCGGCGCTAAGGAGCCATTCGGTCCCGAACATCAACGCCTGGTGGAGGCGATCGCCAGCCAGGCCGCCGTGGCGATCGACCACGCCCGCCTCTTCGAGACCGAACGCGCCTCTCGGCGCCGCGCGGAAGCCCTCCTTGCAACCGCGCAGGCTGGGAGTGAGGCGGTCACGACGACGGAATTGCTCCAGCGGGCCGTTAAACAGGTGGCTTTCGCCATGCGCGCTACTGCTGCCGCCGTCATCCTGCCGGACGAGGAAGGCGAGATCATCGAGGCGGCATTCGATGCCGCGGATCCGCCGGCCTTCGGCCTGGAGTCACTTCGCAGTCAGCCGGTGACGGCGCTGCCGCTGATGGCTGCCCTTCTGGAGGCGCCCCGGCCGCTCCTCGTCCAGCGGACGGCCCGGCCGGCACTCTTCGATGACGCCTTCTGGTCGCACAGCGAGGCGCAGGCGCTGGTGGCCGTTCCGGTTCGCTGGCAGGGCCGGATGATCGCCACTCTCATTGTCGGCTTCGCCGATCCCGATCGCCCGACCCCCGCCGAGGTGGAGTTGCTGGACGAGATCGGGCGCCAGGTCGCGCTCGGTATGGAGCGCCTGCGCCTGCAAGCGCGCGTCCAGGACCAGCAAAACGAGATGGCGGTGGTGTCCGAACGTAACCGCATCGCCCGCGACATGCACGACGGCCTCGTCCAGTACGTCTATGCCCTGGGGCTGCAGCTCGAGCATGCGCGCGATCTGGTTGCCGAGCAACCCGGCGCCGTCGCACCGGTGCTGACCAGCTCCATCCAGCAGACCAACCACGTTCTCTCGGAAATGCGGACGTTCATCTACCAGTTGCGGCCGATCATCATGAAGGAGAAAGAGATCGGCCAGTGGGTGCTGGATCTCTGCCGGCAGTTCCAGGAGGCGACCGGAATCCCGGTTCAGGCCGAGGTGGGCGCGCCCGCTGAGGACGCCCTGTCGCCCGCGATCTCGATTGCGCTCTTCCGCATCATCCAGGAAACGCTGGCCAACATCTACAAGCACGCGGAGGCTACCCGCGCGACGCTTGCGCTCGATTTCGGCGCCAGTGGGGCCCGGCTGGTGATCGAGGACGATGGCCATGGGTTCGATGTCGATGCGAGGCCGGCGCGGGCGATCCAGGAGGGCCACGGCCTGGCCAATATCGAAGAGCGTGTGCGCGAGCTCGGCGGAACCTTGGATCTGGAAAGTGCGCCGGGGGCAGGGACCCGGCTGGAGGCGGTGTTTCCGTACAGCCGATGAACACCGGCACGGTTCGCCTGCTGATCGCCGACGACCACGAGATGATCCGGCTTGGGCTGCGATCGATCCTCGAATCCGACCCGCGAATCCGGGTCGTGGGGGAGGCGGCTTCCCCGCAGGATGCGGTCTACCAGGCCGCTCTGCTGCGTCCCGATGTCGTCCTGCTCGATGTCCGGATGCCGGGCGGCAGTGGGATCGATGCCTGCCGCGAGATCCTGGGCCGCAACCTGGGGAGCAAGGTGATCATGCTGACCTCCTATGCCGACGAGGATGCGGTGTACGAGTCCATCATGGCGGGGGCGTCGGGCTATCTTTTGAAAGAGATCAACAAGGCCGGTCTGATCGATGCCGTGATCGCCGTTTCCGAGGGCCGTTCCCTGCTCGATCCCGAGGTCACGCGCAAGGTGCTCGAACGCATCCGGAAAATGGCCGCCAGCACCGACGAGGTCGCCCGCGCGGCGCTCTCCGACCAGGAAAAGCGGGTGCTACGGCTGGCCGCGCACGGCAAGACGAACAAGCAGATCGCGGCCGACCTCTTCCTCTCCGACAAGACGGTCAAGCATCACATCTCCAACATCCTCAGCAAGCTGAATCTCAGCTCGCGGGCGCAGGCCGCCGTGTGGGCGACCCAGCATGGTCTGCTCGACGAGTTTCCGGAGCGCAAGGCCAGCTAATAGCCTGGCGTTTCCCTCCTCCTCTGGGAGAGGCATGGGGACCTGCGACGGAATCAAGCGCAACGCACGTTTTGCTAACGGAGAGGCTTGCGCCGGGTATCGGCCGTTCGGCCCAAAGAGGGGCTGACCGGCGGATAAGCCGGGGGGCCGGCGCAGGCTACGCTCCCCGGTACGGCCCGCGTTGCCGATGAATCCAGGAGGACCCGATGCTGCTCGTTGACAAACTCAACAAAGGCAAGCTTCCGGACAAGCCGGACAAGGGCGAGTCCGGCCCCGTCCCGGGTCTGTCGAGCCTGGTCGTCAAGCCGCAGAACATCGCGGCGCGCATCCCGAACGTTGACGCCATCAAGAGGACGATCCATGAGCGCCTGATCGCGGCGCTCGGCCAGAACTCGGATGCGGTCAGCAGCGACGTGATCCAGCGTCGCATCGAACAGCTCACCGACGAGTACTGCGAAGAGGCAAAGCTCAAGCTGACCAAGCACGACCGGGCCGAGCTGGCCGAGCTGATCATGCATGACGTCCTCGGCCTGGGTCCGCTGGAGTCTCTGCTGGAGGACCCCGAGGTCAGCGAGATCATGGTCAACGGGCCGAAGACGATCTTCACCGAGCGCCGAGGTCGCATCGCGCAGTCCGAGCTGGCCTTCGAGAATGAACGCGAGCTGCGCAAGGTCATCGATCGGATCGTCGCCCGGATTGGCCGGCGGGTCGACGAGTCCTCGCCCATGGTGGACGCCCGCCTTCCTGATGGCTCCCGCGTGAATATCGTGATTCCCCCGCTGGCGGTGCAAGGCTCGAGCATCACAATTCGGAAGTTTTCGCGTGTCCCTTACAAGGTGCAGGATCTGGTCAACTTCGGAACGCTAAACCACGACATGGCGAATTTCATCCGCGCCTGTGTGCGATCGCGCATCAGCATGGTGGTCAGCGGCGGCACTGGTTCGGGCAAGACGACGACGCTCAACGTCCTCTCGAACTTCATCCCGGACACGGAGCGCGTGGTGACGGTCGAGGACACGGCGGAGCTACAGCTGCGCCAGCGCAACCTGGTCACGCTGGAAGCGCGCAGCGCCAACGTCGAAGGTCGCGGCGCGATCGCGATCCGGGACCTTGTCGTCAACGCCCTGCGCATGCGGCCCGACCGCATCGTGGTCGGGGAATGCCGCGCCGCCGAAACGCTCGACATGCTCCAGGCGATGAACACCGGCCACGACGGAAGCATGACCACGGTGCACGCCAACAGTCCGAAGGATGCGATCAACCGGATCGAGACCATGGTCATCATGGGTGGATCCGACCTGCCCTTCCAGGCCATCCGTGAACAGATCGTTGGCGGCATCACCCTGCTGGTGCAGCAGGCCCGGCTGCGCGACGGACGTCGCGTCGTGACGCATATCTCCGAGATCACTGGCATCAACGGCAACCAGATTCAGCTGCAGGACATCTGTCTCTTCGACCAGACCGGCATCGACGAGGAGGGCAATGTCCTGGGGGCATTCCGTTGGACGGGCGTCGTGCCCAAGCTCCTCCCCAGGTTGAAAGCCAACGGCGAAGACTTCCCGACCGAGGTCTTCGGTCAGAGCGGCCTCCAGGTAATCGAGGGACAGACCGGCCGCGCCGGCAGCGATGCGGCGCAGGGCGCCACGGCGGACTAACCGATGCCGAGGTGGTCATTCACTCGGCGGCGAGACTCCGGGGATAAGCCGGCGTCGCCGCCGGTAGCTTCGAAACCACCAGCGGCCATCCCGCCGCAACCGAGTGTGCTCCCTTCATCCGCCCCGGCGCGTCGGGCGGGTGACGCCGCCTCCGACGGCCGCCCCTTGCAGGTGCAGTTCGAAGAGGCCACGGCCACCCAGGCGCGCCTGCGCCAGGACCTCGCCGAGCTTCTCAAGGCTCACCGGCAACAGGGTCGGGTGCTCGCGCGGAATCAGAAGTTACTCGAGCAGACCGAAAACGAGATCAGCCGGCACCGGAGCCGCACCGCGGCGCTGGAGAGTGAGGTTGCGGAGCAACGCGACGTCGCGGACCGGCACGCTGCTCGGGTCAAGGAGCTGGAGCACATTGTCGCCTCGCACGCCACGTTGCAGACCGCCTATGAGGCACTGGACCGGGAGCGGCAGGACCTGACGACACGCCTCGCCGACCTGACCAAGAGCCGGGCGAACGCCACCGCCGACCGTGACCGGATCGCCGCGCAGCTCGCCACGGCGCACGCAACCATCGCGTCCCGCGATGCGGAGGTCGCCGCGCTCACGGTGGAACAGGAGGCCGTTGCGGTGCGGATCAACGGCCTGCAAGCCGCAACCGACGAGCTGAAGCGCGCCAACGGCCTGCTCCAGACCGACCTGGCGCGGGCGCTCGAGGCGAAGGCTGCGCACCACCATCTGCAACTGGAGTTCGATGCGCTGTCCGCCCGCTGGGACGTGGCTCGCGCGCAGCTGGCCGAGGCAGAGCAAGCCGTCAAGACTTCGCAGGCCACCATCAAGGCGGCCCAGCGGCTCTCCTCGTCGGTCGAGTGGCGCGGCGCCCTGGACGGCGTGCTGGACGCCGCCTCGGAACTCGTCCGCTTCGAGCGCGGGACGCTGGCCCTCGTCGATGAGTTGCAGGAAGAATTGAAGGTTGAGGCGGCTCGCAACAGCCCGATCGCGATCAGCGAGATGTCGCGCTTCAAAGTTGGCGAAGGTATTGCCGGCTGGGCGCTGTCGCATCGCGAGCCGGTGCTGGTGCGCGACAGCCGGACGGACTCGCGTTTCAAGGCATCGGATCCGAAGCATCAACCCCGGTCGTTTGTCGCGGTCCCACTGCTGGCGGGCAAGGAGGGTCTCGGCGTGCTGACGCTGGCCCGCTCGGCCAGCGACCCGTTCACCGACCACGACCTGCGCAACCTCGCGCGCGTCGCGACCGACGCCGCCAACGCGTTGATCAA